>JAAGKN010000138.1_pt1 | contig 72166 bp, 70 predicted proteins | sample 6206371 | NCBI WGS metagenome assembly JAAGKN01 (sample SAMN11533720, study PRJNA540317) | gut metagenome | isolation source: fecal pellets from male and female animal of same cohort | host: Peromyscus leucopus | place: USA:CA | collected 2017 | reverse complement strand
TAAAATACAATATTAGCGAGAATAAGGACAATAGTTTTCTTAAATAAAAAATCTTAGTTTTTATAATATTTCTTTTGTACGAACAAAAATATACTTTATAGGATTTTCTTATTTCAAATTGATTAGTAAAATATATTGTGAATGGAAGTTCCGCCTTGAAAGTAATTTGAATTAGAAGTTCTTGATAAAATTTTGTGGAAAATGTTCAAGCTTGTACTTGAAAGGGTGCCACAAAATTTATTTAGAACTTCTATGAAAATTAGCTTGAACTAGGAACTGTAGATGAATAATATATTTTACTAATCAATTGTATATAAAACTTATAATTAATTTTTACTCATACAAATAACAATTTATTTAGCTTTAGGAATTTCAAAATAAAATTCCACTCCATCTTTTTTATTAGTAACACCATAATTGCAATTATATTTAGTCATAATAGCTTTTACTAAAGCTAAACCTATTCCTGTACCACCTTTTGAACGATCTCTTGATTCATCAATTTTATAAAATCTAGTCCAAATTCTATTTAAATTTTCTTGGTCTATATTTTTACCAGTATTAAATACTGAAATTCTATATTTGTTCTGGTCTTTAGCATTTTTTACACAAATTTTAATTTTCTTGCTTCCATTTATCTCTAATACATTTTTTATTGCATTTGTAAAATAATTACTTACAACTTGCTCTATATAAAAATCATCTGCATAAATATAAATTGGATTTTCTTCTTTAAATTCAACGTCTATTTTCTTCTCTTCTAAAACAACTTTAGAATTTCTAATAACCTCATTTATTAATTCAAGTAAATCAAATTTAGTATCATTAAAATTTCTATCTTCATACTCTAATTTCATAAGCTCTAGTAATCTTTTTACTAGTTTATCCATTTTATTTGCTTCATCTAAAATTACTTCAGCATAAAATTTCTTATTTTCTTCATCTGAAATTACATTATCTACTAATCCTTCTGCATATCCTTGAATTAAAGCAATTGGAGTTTTTAATTCATGAGAAACATCTGAAATAAATTGTTTTCTCATTTCATCTATTTTAGATTTTTCTTCAATATCTCTTTCAAGTTCTGAATTATTTATTTTTAATTGATTAATTGTATCTTCAAGTTTATCTGAAAGTGTATTTATACTTTTTCCTAATTCATCAATTTCATCTTCATTATCATTTATACGATATTTTCTTTTGAAATTTAAATTACTCATTTCATTTGCTATATCATTAAGTTCTTCAATTGGTTTTGTAAATCTTTGAGTAACAAATGTAATTGCAATTCCTCCTAAAGCAATTGCTGCAACACCTATAATATAAATAAATTTATTAGAAACACCTGCACTTTGTTCAATGGTGTTATTGGCATTCTTATATAAATATCATTTCCATTATCTAGTTTTCCTTTTAATAAAACATATGGAAGACCTGTTCTTTTACTTTTTATTTTTCTAATACTAACATTATCTTTAGAATATAATAAATCTGATTTATTAAAAATACTATAATTTACATCATATTTTACTTCATTTATGTTTCCAAAATCTGAAACATAATTTTTATTTGTTGAATATATTATTTCTTCACCATTTAATATTAAGAATTCAAAATTATTATTAACTTCCATTTTTTCAAGTTCAATATTATATACATTTTGAGCTTCTTCATTCATAACTTTTGGAAGATTATTATTTATAAAATCATATACACTTAATGATGCATTCTTTTTTGAATAATAATATACAGTTTCCAAAACTGTATTATTAATTATAATAAAAAAAGCAATTATCATACCTATTACAACACATAAAGTAAGAAATAATTTAACACGAACAGATTTCCAAAATTTTTTCTTCATATTTTTCTCCAATAATCTCTAAATAAATGAGCCACTATTAAAATTTTGATTATATTAAAGTGGCTCTCATTTTCTATTTTATTTCAAATTTATATCCAATACCTCTAATTGTTTGAATATGTTTTCCTTTTTTTCCTAATTTATGTCTTATTTTCTTAATGTGACTATCTATAGTTCTTGAATCTCCATAATAGTCATAATTCCAAACAGTATTTAAAATTTTATCTCTTGACAAAGCAATGTTTTCGTTTTCTAATAAATATTTTAATAATTCATATTCTCTAAAGCTAAATTCTATTTGCTTTCCATCAACACTTACTGTTCTTCCTTCATTATCTATAACAATACCATCATAATCTTTTAGTTCTTTAGTTTCTGGCATACTTCTTTTTAAAATTGCTTCTACTCTTGCAACTAATATTTTTGGACTAAATGGCTTTGTAATATATTCATCAACACCAAGTTCAAATCCAAATAATTCATCTTGTTCTTCACTACGTGCTGTAAGCATAACTATTGGAAGTGTTTTATTTGATTGACGAATTTGACGAAGTACAGACCAACCATCAAGTTTTGGCATCATAACATCTAATAAAATTAAATTTATTTTTTCTTTATTTTCTTCATAAACTTTTAAAGCTGCTTCTCCATCTTCTGCTTCTAAAATATTATAATTTTTTTTCATTAAAAAATCTTTTATTAATTTTCTCATTCTTGATTCATCATCTACAACTAATATGCTTAATTCTCCCATAAGCTACCTCCAATAATTTTTACAGCCATTTTAACGTTTATTAACATGTTATTTATATAATATTATTATGTCTTTTGTGTGAACATTTAGTTTACAATTAGTTATTTGAAGATTCTATAATATTTTTTAATTCATTTAAATTCTTTTTAAAATATTCAAATGCAGTTTCATATGTTTCTTCTTTTTCTAAATCTACATCAACCATTCTAAGAAGTGATAATGAATCTTTAGCTCCACCTTGACTTAACATATTTATATATCTATTTACATATCCTTCTTCTCCAGCTAAAATTTTGCTTGCAATTACTATTGCAGATGTAATTCCTGTTGAATATTTATATACATAGAAACATCTATAAAAATGAGGAATTCTAGCCCATTCATATTTTATTTCTTCATCTATAATACATGAATCTCCAAAATATTTTTTTACTAAATCAAAATAAATATTATTTAAAATATCTGATGTTAAACTTTCTCCATCTTCAACTTTGGAATGAACATCTTTTTCAAATTCTGCAAACATTGCCTGTCTAATTAAAGTAGCTCTAATCATATCTAATTGTTCATTTATTAAAGCAGCTTTTTTCATAGGATCTGTTTCTTTATTTATTAAATAATTTGCAAGTAAAATTTCATTTACTGTTGATGCAACTTCTGCAACCATTATTGTATAATTGGCATTAATAATATTTTGATTTTTACTTGCATAATAACTATGCATTGAATGTCCAAGTTCATGAGCTATTGTTGATACATCTCTTGAAGAATTTATATAGTTTAATAAAACAAATGGATGAACACTATGAACTCCCATACTATAAGCTCCACTCATTTTATTTTCTTTTGTATATACATCTAACCAATTATTATCAAAAGCATGTTTTAGCATTGAAGTATATTCATCTCCCATAATAGATAAAGCATCTAATACAGTTTGTTTTGCATCGTTATACTCAATATTTTTATTTTCTACATCTAATGTATTTACATATACATCATACATATGAACTTTTTCTTTACCTAAAAGTTTTGCTTTTAAATCTATATATTCATGATTTAAATATAAATTTTTATTTACTTCTTTTAGTAATGTTTCATATACTTCTGGATTTGAATCATCATTATTTGTTGCAGCTTCTAATGATGATTTATAATTTCTAATTTTACTTGAAATTATTCTTGTTTTTACTCTTGTTAAATATAATTCTGTAATTGTATTTATATGTTTTTTATATAATGAATACATTGATTCAAATGCTTGTTTTCTAATAGATTCATCTTTACTCATTAAATAATTTGAAAAGATAGCTGAATTCATTTTTAATTCATTTCCATCTTTATCTTTTATTGATGGAAATTCAAATTCTGTATTTGTAAAAATATCATAAGCATTTTCTGAACTTGAAAATACTTCTGAATATTTTGCTAAAACTTCTTCTACATCTTCAGATAGAATATGTTTTTTCTCTTTCATAATATCTCTAATTGTTTTTTCATATTCTTTCATTCTATTATCTTTTAAATATTCTTCTAATCTTTCATCTGATATTTTACTTACTTCTGGTGAAATAAAGCTTTCTGCTTCTGAAAAATTTGTTGTAAGAGCTTCAACTCTTTTATATAATTTTATGCTTTCTTGTTTTGACATATCTTGATGATATTTAAGCATTGCGTATGCATAAATTTTTTCATGAAGTTCTAATGCATTTTCTAAATTTTTATAACAATTAAAAATTTCGTCTACTCCATCATTTAATTTTCCTTTATATTGTTTTATTTTATCTAAATATGAATATAGTTCATTTATTGCTTCTTCTAAGGCTTCTTCATTTTCAAAAATCTCTGTTAAATTCCAATTTAATTCACTTTGCATTTAAATTGTTTCCTCCTATTAATTTTACTAATATGTAGTATTTTATCATATACACTTTATCTTGAGCAATAAATTTATTTACTTTTTGCATTTCTGTGATATAATAAGTGTATGATGAAATAAGGGGGTAGTCAATATGAAGCTTAATTCAGATGACCAAACTTTGGCTGAAAGTAAAATTCTTTTGCTTTACATTTTAAGTAAAGTTGGAAAACCTATCTCTCATAACGAACTATTAGACTTAGTTACATCAATTGTAGATATGAACTACTTTTACTTTCAACAATTTTTACTAGATTTATTAGAAGATAATTATATATATACTTATAAAAAAGAAGATAACGATATTTATGAAATTACAGAAGATGGAAAAAATGCAATAGAACTTACAATAGATATTATTCCTGGAATTTTAAAATTAGAAGTTGATAGCAAATTTAAAGAAAATTTAGATACAATAAAAGATAAATTTTCAATATCTGCTGAATATAGTCCACTTACAGAAAAATCATTTTCTGTAAGATGTAAAATTGTTGAAAATAATATTACTATTTTTGACTTGCAAGCTCATGCAGGTTCTGGTGAACAAGCAAAAAAAATAGTTGAAAATTGGAATAGCAAAGCTACTGAAATATATCCAAAGCTTTTAGAATTATTAATAGAAAATAATGAAACTGAAATTTAGAGATGCATAATTATTTCAGTTAAAGTTTTTATACTATAAATAAAAGTTACTATATAATTTTTTTAAAGTTCGGGGCCTAAATGGCGGGCACCAATTTTTTGAAATTTATTTCAAAAATATTGGGCAAAAACTTTAAAAAAATTCATATAGTAACTTTTATTATTTATACAATTAAAACTGAAATTAATTATACATCTCTATATTTCAATCTTATTTTATACTTCCATTTTTTCTAAAAGCTTCATATAAAATTACACTTGTTGCAACAGCTGCATTTAAGCTTTCTGTTTTTCCTATCATTGGAATTTTTATTCTATCTGTTGCCTCATCTAAAACTTTGCTTGATACTCCATTTGCTTCATTTCCAATTACTATTGCAGATTTTGAATAATCAACATCATAAATACTTTTATCTGTTTGTAAATCTGTAGCATATACTTTTATTTTATGTTTTTTCATTTCTTTAATTACTTTGCTTAAATCTTCTACTTCTATAACTTTTACTCTAAAAATAGCTCCCATAGTAGATCTTACAACTTTTAAATTATATATATCTGCTGTTCCTTTAGAAACTATTATTTGTTTCATATTTAAACTATCTGCTGTTCTTAATATTGTTCCCATATTTCCTGGATCTTGAATATTATCTAATAATAATGAAACATTTTCTGAAAAATCTAATTGTGTTTTCTTCTGTTTGTGGCTTTTCTATAACTGCCATTATTCCTTGAGGATTTATTACATCTGTTATGGTATTAAATATTTTTTCAGCAACATAAATACAATTTAATTTTGCAATTTCATACATTAATTCATTTGGAATTGCTCCTTGAGTTTTACAATCTTCACAAATAATAACAGATTTTATTTTTGCACCTTCTTGTAGTGCTTCTTCAATCATTTTTATTCCTTCTACTATAAACTCTTTATATTCTTCTCTATATTTCTTTTCTTTAAGTTTTTTTATGTGTTTTATAGTTTCATTATCTTTACTTGTTATAGTCATAGTATTTTCCTCTAACATTAAATTTTTATTATTTTGGCTTTAATTAATAATTTTTATACTAATTTTTAATTTATATTTTTATAATTAACTAAAATTATTTTCTATTATAATATACGTTATGAATTTAGTCAATTTTATTTATCTTGAATAAAAATACAGCTGTGTTGTATATAACATTATTTATGTAAATTTTGCAAATAATCTTTATTTTTAGCCATTTGTATGATATAATATCATTTGTAACTTACAGTTTTTTATCACACGAGGAGGTTTTTATATGAATACGGTTGAAACAAAGGAAAATGCTACCCGCTTACAATCTACTGTTGCACGGATTATGCATTATTTGCAACATAGCTCATTAAGCCGTAGTACAGTGTCTCTCAAAGATGACAACATTACCATTAACTTTCAGAGTGATGGAAATGATGATGCACCAAGCAAGGAACAGCTGCTGAACATCAAAAATATTGTATTTTGGGAACCAACTATTGAACTCCCATATGCAGGAAACTTAATCAACTATGATGCTGAAGGCAAAACAATGACAATCAATATCACAGGTTATGATGTAATATCAAGTTTCTTTGAGAAAATGAAGGGATTTGGTGTCCGCGTTACAGCTTTTGATTTTGATCATGATTCATTCTGTTTCTATTATGTTACAGGGGCCCAGTACCATTTCACATACGATGAGCTCGATCAGCTGCAAGCCGTTGTAAACCCTGAAATTAAGCATCACGATTCACTCCGTGTCCTCGGATACGATGGTAGTTATTCTATCAGAGTAGCAATGAATAAGTAAATTAAAGAACTTATAAAGGCAAAGCCCCAACACAAAGAAACTTGTGTGTTGGGGCTTTGTATTTTATATTCTTTCTAAAAATTCTTTACATTCGCCTAAAACATTTTTTAAATTTGACAATTTAAATGTTATATATGGTTCTTTTGATGGTGAAAATTTAATTCTATTTCTATAAATTTTCATAAATTTATCTACAATATCAAAATTAAATTTTTCATTATCAAAGTAAAATATAATATTTTCTCTTTTTTGTGCTATTTTTAATATATTTTTCTCTCTTGCAAGTATTTTTATTCTAGCAATATCTAGCAAGATTTTCAACTTCATAAGTCATTTGACCATATCTATCTATTATTTCATCTGTAATGTTTTGAATATCTTCTTCATTTTTACATAAAGCAATATTTTGATATACTTCAATTTTTTGACTTGAATTTTTAATATACTCTTCTGGAATATAACTTGTAACATCTAAATCTATTTGAATATCGATTTCTTCTACTACTTCTTCACCTTGTATTTCTTTAACAACTTGATTTAGAAGTTCACAATACATATCATATCCAATTTGATCCATATGTCCATGTTGTATTTCTCCAAGTAAACTTCCTGCTCCACGAATTTCTAAATCACGCATTGCAATTTTAAATCCAGAACCAAATTCTGTAAATTCTTTTATTGCTTTTAATCTTTTATCTGCTACTTCTGTTAAATTTTTATCTCTTCTATAAGTAACATATGCATATGCTTGCTTATCTGAACGTCCAACTCTTCCTCTTATTTGATATAATTGTGCGAGTCCAAGTCTATCTGCATTTTCAACAATTATAGTATTTGCATTTGGAATATCTATTCCAGATTCTAAAATTGTTGTACATACAAGTACATTTGATTTTCCATCAACAAAATCTTGCATAATATTTTCAAGTTGTGTTCCTGTCATTTTTCCATGTGCATATTCTACTTTAGCCTCTTCAACTAAGTCATTTATTTCATTTGCTTTCTTTTCTATTCCTTCTACATTATTAAATAAATAAAATACTTGCCCGCCTCTTTCAAGTTCTCTTGTAATTGCTTCTTTAATAACTTCTGGATCATATTCTAATACATAAGTTTGAACTGGTCTTCTGTTATGAGGTGGCTCATAAATAACAGACATATCTCTCATTCCAACAATTGACATATGAAGTGTTCTTGGAATTGGAGTTGCTGTCATTGTTAAAACATCTATACTATTTTTAAATTCTTTTATTTTTTCTTTAGATTTAACACCAAATCTGTGTTCTTCATCTATTATTAATAATCCTAAATCTTTAAATTTAACATCTTTACTTAAAACTCTATGTGTTCCAACTAAAATATCTGTTTCTCCTAGTTCAACTCTTTTTAGAGTTTCTTCTTGTTCTTTTTTAGTTCTAAATCTATTTAAAAGTTCTATTCTTATTGGATATTCAGACATTCTAGATTTAAATTCTTCATATTGTTGAGTTGCAAGTACTGTTGTTGGAACTAAGTATACAACTTGTTTTTGATCCATAACAGCTTTAAATGCTGCTCTAATTGCAACTTCTGTTTTTCCATAACCAACATCTCCACAAAGAAGTCTATCCATTGGTCTTGGTTTTTCCATATCTTTTTTTACTTCTTCTATACAACGTAATTGGTCATCTGTTTCTACATATTTGAAGTTATCTTCAAACTCTTGTTGCCATGGTGTATCTTTTGAAAAAGAATATCCAACCATTTTCTGTCTTTTAGCATATAACTGAATTAAGTTTTCAGCAACTTCTCTTAAATTATTTTTTACTCTTTCCTTTGTTTTTTGCCATTCTTTAGATCCTAATCTATTTAATCTTGGACCAACTTTTTCTGGTCCAACATATTTTCTAATATTATCTAAAGAGTTTGTTGGAACATATAAAACATCATCATCTTTATATTTTAATTTTATATAATCTTTTGTTACTCCATCTGCTTTTATAGTATTTACACCAATAAATTGACCTATACCATGACTTCTATGAACAATATAGTCTCCTTCTTTTAAATCTGCAAATACTACTTTTTCTCCTTCTTTAAATGCTGATGGTGTTTTTCTTTTTTGTGGCTGTTTATTTTCAAATAATTCATCTGTTGAAATTACTAAAAGATTTGCATCATAGAATTCAAATCCCGTAGAAAAAGCTCCTGGTGTGATGTTAACACAACCAAGAGTTATATCGTCTTCTAAAAAATCTGTATATATATTTGGTATATTTTTTTCTAAAAGTAAGGTAGATAATTTTCTACAATTTTCCGTGCTTCCGCCTAGAATTACTGTTTGTTTTCCTCTGTTAATTGCTTCTTGTAGTTCCTGAAACAGTAAATCCATTGAACTACGAAAAAAGTTGACCTCCCTATAGCTAAAGCTATATCCGTTTCTTTTTGCATGCATACTTTGTTTGTCCACGAATCCAACATCTTGTTTTTCTAAGTAAATTACTTGTTTGTTTTGAAGACTTTCAGAGAATTTTATATAATCTTTCATCTCTGTAAGAATTCCTGGAACAATTTTATTTTTCTCTACTAAATCTTTTATAAGATTTGAATTATCTTTAGTTATATTTTCTGCTCTTGCTTTTATTTTAGATATTTCGTCTAAAAATATAACACAATCATCTTGCAAATAATCTAATAATGTGTTTGTTTTCTCATAAAAACAATCAAAATATTTATCTATTTTTGTTAAGAATTCACCATTTTTTATTTGATATACATCGTCTTGAACTTTTTCTTTTACAGATTTTGGATATACTTTGTCTAATATTTTTTCACAAACTGTATCTACATCTGTTTCTAATAAAAATTCATATGATGGAAAAATTTCAATTTCTTCAAGCATTTCTACAGTTCTTTGACTTGCTATACTGAATTTTCTTATAGAATCTATTTCATCTCCCCAAAATTCAATTCTAACACCACTATTTACAGAAGTAGCAATATCTACTATACCACCTCTTACACTAAATTGACCTTTTCCTTCTATTAAATCGTATCTTTCATAACCTAATAATACTAATTTTTCTTTTAGTTCTTCTAAATTAAAAGTATCTCCAACTTTTAATTTCATAACATTTTTATATAGGCTTTCTTTTGTTATCATCTTTTGCATTGCAGCTTCAATTGTTGTTACTATTATTTTTTTATCTTTTTTTACTAATTTGTTTAATACTGATATTCTTTTAAATAAAGTATCTTTACTTTCAGCAACATAATCGAAACTAATAACATCTCTTTTAGGAAATAATTTAACTTTTTCTCCAAAAAAAGCTAAATCTTTAATAATTCTTTTTGCTTGCATTTCATTATAAGTAATTATACAAATAGGTTTTTCTGAGTAAAACTTAGTTGCATATGCCAAATGTACTTTGGCGGCATCTGTTAAACCTGATAACATTATAGGTGATGTACCTTTGTTTACTTCAAATAAATAATCATTGAATTTTTTAACATTAGGTACAGTTTTTATAATAGAATTCATGTTTACTTTATTTTCCTTTCTTAAAATGACGCAGCTATTAAATTAAAGCTGTTAAAATTTATTTTATCTTATATATAATATATAATAATAGGGACACGCAGTCCCAAAATTTTATAAAACGCTTTTATATTATATAACAATTACAGCAAGTTTTCAAGGTTTTCTTGATATTCTTCCCAAGAATTCATCTTATTTTCTAGTTCTTTTTTTAAAGAATCTATTTTTTCTTGTATTTCTCCAACCTTAATGTAATCTGAATATACTTCTTCTTTTGTAAGTTCATTTTGAAGATTTGAAATTTCTTCTTCCACATTAGAAATCTCTTCTTCTATTTTCTTTATTTTTCTTTCTAATTTTTCCTTTTCTTTTAAAGGATTTATATAAGCTTTGCTTTTTGGCTTTTTCTATTTTTTCTTCTTTTACTTGAACTTTAATTTCTTCATCTCTTTTTTCTAAATAATATTCATATCCATATGGATAATATGTTACTTTTCCATTTTCAAAACTTAAAATTGAATCTGCAATTTTATTTACAAAAAATCTATCATGAGATACAAAAATTAATGTCCCTTCATAGCTTTTTAGCATATCTTCTAGGGATTCTTTTCCAACTATATCCATATGGTTTGTTGGCTCATCAAGTATTAAAAGATTTGGTCCTCTTTTTAAAATTTTACTAAGTGAAAGTCTAACTTTTTCTCCACCAGAAAGTGATTTTACTTCTTTAAATACATCTTCTCCTGAAAACATAAATGCTGCTAAAGAGTTTCTTACTTCTGTAACTGTAAGTTCTGGAAACTCATCATAAAAATCATCAAACACTGTTTTTTCGTGATTTAATCCAAGCATTTGTTGATCAAAATATCCTATTTGTACATTGTGTCCAAATACATAATTTCCACTTATAGGTGCTACATTTCCTACTAAAGTTTTGAGTAATGTTGACTTTCCAGTTCCATTGCTTCCTATTATTCCTAGCTTTTGACCTTTATATAAATTAAAAGAGCAACTTGACAAAATATCTTTATATCCTATACTCAAATTTTCTACTGTTAGAACATTATTTCCGCTTTCTTGTTTTATTTCAAAATTGGTTTTAAAAGTTTTTAAATCATATTTATTGGGACAATCTACTTTAACCATTCTTTCTATCTGTTTTAATTTTGACAATGCCATTTTAGCTTTTGTTGGCTTATACCTAAACCTATCTGCTATTGCTTGTAATCTTTTTATTTCTTTTTGTTGAAATTCAAAATCTTTTAATTGTCTTTCATAATTAATTCTTTTTTGCTTTTCAAAAAATTCATAATCTCCTGTATATTCCGTAATTGCACCATATTCTATTTCATAAATCTTGTCTACGATTTTATTTAAAAACATTCTATCATGAGATACTATAATAATAGCCTTAGGATAATTTTTTAAATAATTTTCTAACCATTCAATTGTTGTTATATCTAAATGGTTTGTAGGTTCGTCTAAAAGTAATAAATCTGGCTTACTTAATAGCAATTTTATAAATGCAATTTTTGTTCTTTGTCCTCCTGAAAATTCACTTATCTTTTTTAGTTTATCTTCATTAGAAAAACCAAATTTATTTATTGCTGTTTCGTATTCTTTTTTATATGTATAGCCATCTAATAATTCGTACCTATCATGCAGTTTAGAATATTCTTTTGCTAACTCTTCTGAGGAATCTGATTGCATTTTTAATACTAGATTTTCCATTTTCTTTTCTATGTCTATTATCTCTTGATATACTTTTAGAATTTCGTCTAGCAGTGTTACATTATCATCTTCAAAATCTATTTGCTTAAGATAACCGATTTCTTTTACGCTTTCTTTATAAACACTAAACTTTTCTTCTCCAATTCCTTCAGAAAGTAATTCATTATTTATAAGCGCTTTTAATAAAGTAGATTTTCCACTTCCATTTCTACCTACTATTGCTACTTTTTCTTTTCCTTTAACATTAAAATTTATTTCTTCTAAAATTGTTTCAGCCCCATAAGATACTGAACCATTTGTAATTCTATAATTCATTTTTCTAACCCTATCTATTAAATATCCTTAGTATTATACTATAGTTTAAAGATAAAATCAAAAATCCTTATTATTAATTAATAACAAGGATTTGTTTTTTTATTTTTCATTATATTCTTTTATTACTTTTTCAAATTTATTTTTACTTAAATTAAATTCTTCATTTAACATAGAATTTAATTTTACTTTTTCAGAACCTGTAAAATCTGAACTTTTTAGTTTTCCTTCTTTATAAGCTTTGTACTTTCTAAAAAATTCTTTTTTCTCTTTATCTTGTGAATCTTCTATTTCTACAATATGTTCAGTTTCTATTTTTTCATTAGAAGAATCATAAGAGTCATTTTCTATTCTTTTTTTACTAAAAATATTTTTGAAGAAGTTTTTAATTTTATCAAAAATTGATTTAGTAACAACAACTAATTCGTTATTTTTATCGCTCATATTTCCTCCTAACGTTCACTGAAATCATTTTCATCATTATTTCTATATCTAATAGCTCCGATTTTTTGTTTTTCTAATTTTTTATTAATTTCTTGAAGTTCAACTATTTCACCTTGTTTAACATCAGATTTTTCCTTTTTCTGCATTTGGTCAATAATTTTATCTGTTCTTTCACCAAAATATTGAATTAATCTTCTCTTATCATCATTTGCTGCATCATATTGTATTCCAGCAGATGGCGATAGTTCAAATATTTTATCTAGCGCTTTTGAATTTCTTATTAAATCATCAATTAATTTTTTATTTTCTGCCCTTATATTTGGAAATGTTCTAATCATTGATAATGAATTATTTATTACTTTATCTGCATCTTCAAGTGATATATTAAATTTTGAACATATTTGCTGCAAGCTAAGTTTTGGATTATCTAATAATACCTCTATAATTTGTTTTGAAGTTCTTAAATCTGGATGCAATTCTTTACTACTACTTCTTCCAAATAAATCATATTTTGTTGATGTTTCCTTATGGATACCATCTCTATTAAATCCTCTTCTATCAAAACCATCAATATCTCTTTCATCATGTCCATATCTTGAAATTTGAAGTTGATCTGGTCTTACATTTCTAAATTCTTTTGGAGTAAGTGTTGTTCCATTACTGTATAATCCATTTAAAGTTTTAAATACTCCTTTAGCTAATTCTCCATATGTATCATTTCCTTTAAATTTAAAACCATGCACATCTTTGCTTTCTGGATTTAATCTTGTTCTAATAATCGAAAATTCACCTTTTGAATCTCTATCATGCCAATATCCTTGTCTATCAAAACCTGTACATGGATTTATTCCTTCATGATTAAAACCTAATGGGTCAACATCTTTTTCTTCACCAGTTTCTGGATTTAAATAAACCCAAGTTGTAATTTCTTTTCCATTTTCATCCATTAATTTTCTTGGAGAAAAATGTCTTTCGTCATAGTTTTGTCCTGTAATCATATGAATACCTTTTTCATTAAATCCATATTTGTCAAATCCAGCAACATCTCTTCCATTTGGCAAGCAACCATAATAATCTTTTCTATATTCGTCTGTTTCTGGTCCATCAAATCTTGTTCCAGTATAAACATTAAAGCTAAATGTATTTTCAAGAACACCTCTAACAATAAAACCTAAATTATTAATTCTTCCTTTTAAGCATTCTTTTCCTTCTTTACTTTCTGTATCAATAATTCCAAGTTTTATTAACATTCCTGTCATATTTTCATCTATTTCGTCTTGTTTTATACCTTTTTTATGTCCATTATCAATTAACTCTTGACTAATTGTATCTTTTAAATTTTCTTTTAATTTTTTTAGTATTGTTTTATCTTCAGTAATACCTAAAAGTACATCTCTTGAAAATCTATAACTTTTTCCAAACTCAAATTTACCATCATTTTCTAATTCAATATTCTGCAAGAATAAATCATCTAATATTTTTTCTCTTAAATCTTCATCTTTTACATTTTCAATAAAATCATTTAAGCTTGAATTTTCACCTATTGTATCTGCATTTAAAGTTATATTATTTTTTCTTAATACATCTAATATTTTTATTAATTTTTCTGTATCTGGTCTTTCATCAATTTTGCTTTTATTATTTTTATTTATTTGTCCAGATAAACTTAAAAATTTTCTTTCTTCTTCAGACAAATCTAAAAACTTAAAACATTCCTTTTGTGCTTCTGCTTTAAATTTTTCATGGTTTCTCATAAAGTTTCCTGCAATATCAAATATTGCTGCTCTTTCTTTTTTTCCACTAGCAGAAAGACATCTTCCTATCTGTTGTAATAAAATTATTCGTGGTTCATTTTCTTTTTTATCATTTTGAGCAATAGGTTTTGTCATAAATAATGCTTTTATTCCATCCGGATGAAAACCTTCATTAAACTTACTTACGGCAGCAATAATTTTCATTGGGCCTTTTTTAGTAGATGCTTCCATAAATCTTTGCAAAATATTTTCGTTTTCTTTATCTGTAAATGCTGTAGAGTGAACAGCAGAAACATCTGGTTTATTTCCTTTAAAAAGCTTTTCAATTTCACTAATTTTATTTTGAATATAATTTTTTGCTCTATCTTTTTTTTCTTCTTTTGTTTCACCTTTTGGTCCCTTGTCCATAGATTCGATAAAAGTTATTGCTTTTCCATGAGAAATTTCTCTTTTTTCTATCTCTAGATTTATTATTGAAGAAATTCTATCTGCTTTTATTTTTTTCCATTCTTCATTATTTAGTTTTTCTGAGCAAATCTTTATTAATTCAGCTTCTGATACACCTTGTTTTGTACCTTCTTTAACTATACTAGAAATTTCTGATAAAATCCCAGTATAACCATTTAGAGGTCCTTCATAATGTTTTAATTCATCTCTTACTTTTGTTTCATCTTCAATTTTTAATTTATCTTTTTCTTCTTGAGTAAGATTTTTATCATAATCTATAAGAGGATCTTTTCTAATTAAAACAAGCATTTCTAAGAATTTTGTTTCTATATCTGTAAGATTATTAATTGCACTAGAATAAGCACTTGAACCAATTTTAGCTTTTTGAAATTTTACTATTGCTTTAACATATGCACTTAAAGCTGCTTCATATTCAGGTGTTTCATCTAATGTACAATTAAAATGTACAACATCTGGTGGCATAATATGTCCATCTTCAATTGCCTTTAAAAGAGGCATATTTCCAGCCAAATATTTTTTATTTCTTACTTCTCTTACAGAAAATCCTGTGCCATCTAATAATGCTAAATCTCTCATCATGTCTTTCTCATCTACATCTCTTTCAGGTGTAGCAGTTATTGCAAGAACATCTGCTTTAGAAGATTGTACTAATAGTTTAACTTTGTCCCACCATTTTTCAGCACCCGTTCTATGTGCTTCATCAAAAATAACAAATCGTGGATCCATTTCTTTAATTTGCTTTTCTGTTTTTCTTTCTAGGTCTGAGTAAGTTGTAAATGTTATATTAGGAAAAGCATTTTCAGCTATCTTTTCCATTTGAGCTGAATCAATTTTTTCTAAAACTTTATTGGTAGCTACTTTTACAACATCTATAGCATTATATTGGCTTCCAGAATTTATAAAATCTTGGGTAACATCTAGAATTACTTCATCAATATTAAGAGAATTTACATCTATTTTTGAATTCATTTTTCCAATTATTCTTGATATTACATCTTTTGGATTTTCTTGTATTATATCTCCATTTTCTTTTATATCTTGTGCAAGATATTCAGGAGCAATTACATTTTGAGCCATATGCAACTCAAATTGATATAATATTATATTTGTAGGACTAAAATAATACATTGGTAAATTACTTAAGATACCTTGCTCAATATCTGGTTGTCCTAATTCGTTCTCCTCATTGAATATATTTGCTTTTTTTATAATTTGATCCATGGCTAAAAAAGATTTACCACCACCTGTTGCTAAAACAACACCAGCAAATCTTTTTTGATTATTATATAAAGAATCAATATTTTCAGCCATTGGCTTTTGATGTTCTCTTAAATTAATTTGTACTTCCATATTTTTTCCTTTTAAAAATTATACTTATATATTTTATTATATGTTTAATAAAAGTTTTTTTCTATTACAAACAAGTTAAACTTTTTTTACATTTCTAATTATTTCTGCTATAATAATTTCATGGAAAAAGAAAGATATAATCATTTAAATAAATATTTGAAAAATAAATTTGGTGAAAGAACTTTAAAAATATGTATTGATGGTGGATTTACTTGTCCAAATAGAGATGGAACAATTTCGAAAAATGGATGTATTTTTTGTAGTGAAAAAGGTTCTGGAGAACATATTGAAAAGTTTAAATCAAATTATTTGGTAGCATGCAATAAATTGGATATTCAGATACAAAATATACAAAATCAAATTACAAATTACTTTAATAGTTATAAGGCAGAACGTGCAAATAAATTTATTGCCTACTTTCAAAACTTTACTAATACTTATGATTCTATAGAAAATTTAAAATTAAAATATGATAGTAGCTTAATAGATAATAGAATTGTTGCACTTGCTGTAGCAACTCGCCCAGATTGCATTAATGAAGATATTTGCAAGTTACTTTCATCTTATAAAAATAAGCTTGATGTTTGGGTTGAACTTGGTCTTCAAACTTCAAATGATGAAATAGGAAAACTTATTAACAGAGGTTATACAAGTAGTAGCTTTACTAATGCAGTAAAACTTTTAAATAAATATAATATCGAAATTATAACTCATTTAATGGTTGGCTTACCAAATGAGTCTTTTGATGATATTAAAAATACAATAGAATTTATAAATAATCATAATATTCAGGGATTAAAAATTCATTCAACTTATGTAGTAAAAAATACAGTTCTTGAACAAATGTATAAAAACGGTTCCTATACTCCAATTACACTTGAAAATTATATAGAAACCGCTTCATATATTTTAACTCATATTAGCCCTAATATTATAATCCATAAAATTTCTGGGGACGCTCCAAAAGATTTACTTGTTGCTCCAGAATGGAATAGTCATAAGAAATGGATTATTAATGGACTTGATAAATATTTAAGGGAAAATGATTTATGGCAAGGAATGTATTTTTAAATTTCATATAATATGTTATCTACAAAAATATCTTTTTCTCCATTATTATCTTCAAGTTCACTTCTAATTGGAATTATTACATATTTTTTATCATTTTCTATGTCATAATAATACTTTACATCTTCCTCTGCATAAGCATTTGGTAAACCACTTTCATCTACTGCTTTGCTTTTCATTTTATTTATATTAAGTTCATCTTTTTTTACATAAAATTTTTCCTTGTTAGCCAAGGCTTTTTTTTGTGCTATATGCTCAATTTTATTATTATCATATATAGCAATTACTTTATTACTTTTTATTTTAGCAATATATCCTGAGTCTGTATAAAAATCACCTAATTTTAATCCTACACATACATATTCAACTTTTTCCGTCTCTTGTCTTGTACTTGCATCAATAGCAATACACGAACTTTTTTTAGTAGTATAATTTTCTGGATTAAATTCATTATCATTTTTTTTCAAATATTCTATTACTGTATTTTCTGCATCTTTATCATCAATTGTTATCTCTTCATCTAAAATATCATCACATTCTATCAATTTACCAAAATCTTCCTCGATTCCTCCAACTTCATCACTAATGTAACTACTCAATACTATATTATAATTAAACAATCTTCTCTTATAAATTAAATAGCATTCTCTTATATCTCTATTATCTATTGCAGACCATAGGATAAAGTATGGATCAGATATTGCATAATTCATTGCATCCCAAACTCCTCTTCCTTGGTTTAATTTAGAGTGAAATCTTTCAGACCATTTTTCAGCGATATTATAAGGAACCTCGTCTGCAAATCCAATTGCTAAATTAGAACCACCTTTATCAACAGTTTTAAAAGCTAATGAATCATATGAAAATTTCCCATCTACTCCTGCTGTATTACAAGCTAAATAAGTAACTAAATCTGTATTATTCGTCCATGCCTTTTTGCAAGTATCTTGCACTCCTACATAAGTCCATAATCCACCTGATGACGTATGAGTATCATTCATAGATATACCAACTTGATTTGAAAACGTTATTGAATCAATACTACCATGTGTGCAAAAGAATAGTACTCTAGCATCTAAATTCCTTATAATTTGCTCAACACTTGGATCTATCAATCTATATGTAAGCACATATCCCATTTCCTCATAACATCTTGCTGCTTTATCTATAATGTCTTTAGTAGTAATGGTTGATAAACCACCTTTGCTAGTCATTGCTGTATTGTTTTCTGTTCCAAATGTACTAGCATAATGACCTGCTAACGAATAATTTGTTATTAGAATAATAAGTATAAATAGCATCCCAGAAATACACTTTTTAATTTTTTTACTCATATTTTCCTCCTTTTTATTTTTTTATTAATATTTTTTATATTAATCTATTTAATAATTTCCACAAAATTTGAATCTAATTTTACAGAAAAATATGGGTTTTCTTTATCTTTCTCTTTTATAAACATATAACATGGTTCACAAAAATTAAATATCCTTGCAGTCATTCTTGGAGCAGATATTGATGGTGAATATATTAGTGCCTCACTAAATATTTTTCCACCTTTAGGATTCATAGAAAATTGTATATTTTGCATTGCTCCTTCAATCCATTTTCCGTGTATTTTTTATTTCTTTTCCACATAATTCATCATAATTTATTGAAAAATTTAAATTTATATATGGTATCCATAAAAGATCTTCTTCTCTAAGCTCTTTTGAGTCTTCATAATTATTTTCTAATTCTAATATGTAATTATAAATTTCATCAAAATTTTCCTTATTGTTTATTTTGGCTAAAATAATTTCTTCATCTTCTTTAGTTTTCAATTTTACAGCACATTCTAATTGTTTATCCTTCCATTCGTAAAACATAATTTCAACGTTTTTATATAATTTTTTATCACTTTCACTAGTTATACCAAAATGTCTAACTTTTTTTCCAGAATTTCCATATAGCATACTTTCTAAATCATCAAATTCTTCTAAAAATTCAAATTTTTTACTTAAAGCAGTATATATTATAATTCCGTTTGGATTTTCAAAGTCTATATTATCTAAAAATTGTGATTTTTTATTTCCAAATTTATTTTTTATATCTCGTATTATTTCTTGTTTCAAATTAGGAGAAGTATTGCTTACCTTTATATAATAGCTATCTTCTGATAGCATATCTTTAGTAAATTTTTTCTCATTTAATTTATTTGCTAATTCTGAATTATAATTTTCAAACTCTACATTTTTTCCTAATTTTTCTATTAGTTCATTCCATGCAAGTTGAAATGTTCCACACCAAATTGTATCTATATCGCTTTCGCCTTTGGCTCCACTATATAAAACTGGTTTACTGTTTTGGGGAATATATATTTTAACAGTTTTCTTAAAAAATAGTATTCCTATTATACAAATTACTATGATTAGTAATAGTCTAAATTTTTTTCTCTTCATAAATTCCTCTCTATTTTATTTTTATATTACATGTTGTATTGCAATTTCAATATATCATATAAATATCATTTTCTTACAAAAAGATAAAAATTTTTACAAATATTTTTTATCTTAAATTCTATTAAATAAAAAAAGCTTATATTAAGATAAGTTTAATAACTTTCTCTTAATATAAACTCATAATTTTACAATTTTTAAATTTTTCTTATTTTAGCTATAAAAAATCCCTCATAAAGTTCATTTGGGCATACACATAATGTGCCATTTATTTTTGTTGGTAATAATGGTAATTCTTCCATTCCGGCAAATTCAACTGGTACTATTTCTAATTTATTTTCTTGCATTATTTTTTCTACTATATCTTCATTTTCTTGTGATAATATTGAGCAAGTAGAATATATCATTTCTTGACCTTTTTTCAATATTTTTATTGCTTTTCTAAGTAGCGCAATTTGTGATTTAGAAGATTTTTCTATTAATTTTAAAGTAAAATATTTTTCTATCTTTTTATCCTCTAAATTTAATGTTCCACTTCCACTACATGGTGCATCTAAAAGAATATTATCAAATGAAAAGAAATCATCTATTTGTCTTGAATCTTTTTGCATTATATAAACACAAGTTGCTCCTTGTTTTTCTACATTATATTTTAATTTTTCAATTCTAATATTATTCATTTCACATGCTGTAATATGTGCCTTATTATTAGAAAGTGCTGCAAGTTGTGTTGTTTTTCCACCTGGAGCAGCTGCCATATCTAATATATCTGTTCCTTCTTTTGGATTTAATATAATTGGCGGTAACATTGAAGATAAACTTTGTAAATAAATTTTGCCTTGTTTATAAATATCTAATTCTTGAATTTCATTTTCTCTAATATTATTTACTATATATGCTTCTTTGCTCCAAGGAACTTTTTCAAATTCAATATTAAGATTTTTTAAAGTTTCTTCTATTTCTTGTATATTACTTTTTAATGTATTTACTCTAAAAGTTACTTTTCTTTTTACATTAAATCCCAATACAATTTTATTTTTTATTTCTTCTCCATATTGTTTTTCTAATATTTTTTCTAAAAATTCTGGCATATTTTATTTCCTTTTCTATTACCAATAATTATTTTATTAAATCTTTTATTCTTGATTTATCAATTAATCCTACACTTCTATTTACTTCTTTACCATCTTTTATTACTACTAAAGTTGGAATAGACATTACTTGAAACTCTATTGCAATATCGTTACTATTGTCAACATTCATTTTTACAAATTTAACATCTTTTTCTTCACTTGCTACTGCTTCAACAATAGGAGATAACATTTTACAAGGTCCACACCAATCTGCATAAAAATCTATTAATACTGTTTTTTCACTTTTTAAAACTTCCTCTTCAAAATTTTCACTTGTTACTTCTAAAACATTTTCATTCATATTATTTTCCTCCAAACTATTATTTATATTTTCAGTTTCATTAATTGGAATATTTTCTATATTATTTGCATAATCCAAAGTGTTATTATTTAAATTTCCTTGTTGATTTAGAATATTATTACACAAAAATAATAAAATTATAAATATTAATATTAACAAAACCACTTTTATTTTATCATTCATAAAAATACCCCATTTTACTTAAAAAAATATTATATAAATTCCCATAATTATTAAAATAATTCCAGAAATTATTTTTATTTTATTGTAATGTTTTTTTATAAAATTAAATGTATTTTTTAATTTTTCTATTAAAATTACAGATACAATAAATGGTATCCCTAGACCTATAGAATATAATAACATTAAAATTATACCTTTAAAAAAGTCTTGCTCTCTAGCAATTAATAACAATGCCGAACTTAAAAAAGTTCCAATACATGGTGTCCAACTTATTGAAAAAAATATTCCAAATAAAATAGATTTTATAAAATTTAAATCTTTTGTATCACCATTTATTACATTAGATTTATTTATTACTTTTAAATTTAATATTTCCATATAATTTAAGCCTAATAAAATAATAATAATTCCAAATATAATTTTAATATATTTTATATATCCACTGATAAGTCCACCTAAACTACTTGCAAATATTGATAATAACAAAAAAACTAACGAAAATCCAACAACAAATCCTATTGAATTTGTTACTGCCTTACTTGTTTTTTTATCATCTTCACCTATAAAATATGAAATATATATAGGCAACATTGGCAATAAACATGGAGATATAAAACTTGCAATTCCTTCTATAAAAGTAAATACATATTCCATTTTTAACTCCTACTTTTCCACAATTTTTAAACTAATTGTTTATAAATTCTTTTCCTAATTTCTTAAATGCTTCTCTTGAACGCTCAATCATATCATGTGAAACACAATATGCAATTCTTACATATCCAGGATAAGCAAAAGAGCTTGCAGAAACAAAAAGCAAATTATATTTTTTTGCGATTCTGCAAAATTCTTTATCATCTTCAATTGGTGATTTTACAAATAAATAAAATGCACCTTGTGGTTTTACACATTCAAATCCACTACTTGTTACAATTTCATATAATAAATTACGATTTTTTTCATAAGCTTCTATATCAACTTTTTCATCTAAGCATTCAGCTATTACTCTTTGCATCAATGATGGAGCATTTACACATCCAATTATTCTATTTGCAATTGTTATAGCGTCTATCATTTCACTGCTATTTACCATTTCACTTGGAACTACTACATATCCTATTCTTTCTCCTGGTAAAGATAATGATTTACTATATGAATATACAATAAATGTATTTTTATAATATTTAGTAATATATGGAACTTCAATGTTTTCATAAGCTAGTTCTCTATATGGTTCATCTGAAATTAAATATATTTCATGATTATATTCTTTTTCTTTTTTATTCATTATTTCTGCAATTTTTTCTATAATGTCTAGCGGATAAATTACTCCTGTTGGATTATTAGGAGTATTTATTAAAACAGCTTTAGTTTTTGAATTTATACTTTTTTCTAATTCTTCTAAATTAGGCATAAAATCGCTTTCATTTGATTTTATAGTTTTTACAATTCCATCATAATTTTCAATATAATTATTATATTCACTAAAATATGGTGCTATTGTTATAACTTCATCTTCTGGATTTAAAATTGATTTTAACACAATATTTAATCCACTTGCTGCTCCAACTGTCATTATTATATTTAAATAAGAAAAATTAGTTGAAAATTTTTTATTTATTGAATTTGCAATTTTTTCTCTAACATCTTCATATCCAGAATTACTCATATATCCATGTAAAAAGCATGAATCTGTATTTTCCACAATTTTTATTATTGATTCATTTACTTTTTTTGGTGCTGGTACACTTGGATTTCCTAGACTAAAGTCATATACATTTTCGTCTCCATATATTTTTCTTAGTTTTTTCCCTTCTTCAAACATTTCTCTTATTACTGAATTATTTTTAACTAGTTTTTGCATTTTATTTGAAATCATACTGTACCTCTTTAATTTTCATTTTTTATATTATATCAAAAAGAAATTCTACTTACAAATATTTTTTAACGGAAAAGACCGAGGATTGCTCCCCGGTCCACATGGTTAGTGATCAGACACCCCAAGTTTTTCCTGAATCTGCTGATACAGCGGCGGATTGACCTCATTGATTTCGAGCAGTTTTTTCTGCATTTCTTCTGTGGTCATGCCTTTTTCTGCTGCAAGCTCTGCCAGGGGCTGCCCTGTCAAAATTGCTACTGCATACTCAGCCAATACATCATACTTAGGGTCAGGTTTCCGATTCATACACATATGATTTTCCTCCTAATTGAATTCTCAAATTTAGTTGTTATTAGTATCTTTCTATATTATAGCATATTTGCATGAAAAAATAAAGCATCATGCTAATATTTGCCAAGGATCCTAACATAAATACCTTTATTTACAATATCTAATATTGCTTTTTCTTCATTCCCATTTTCAATTGATACATCTATTAAAAAGTAGTATTCTCCTAGAACTGTTTTTGCAGGTCTTGATTCAATTTTGGTAAGATTTAAATTATACTTATTAAATATTTCTAATACATTATACAATGCTCCTGGCTTATCTTTTACAGAAAATATCATTGACATTTTCTTAAATTCTCCCTGTAAATTTTCATTTTTACTTAATACCCAGAATTTTGTTTTATTATATTCATTGTCTTGTATAGATTCTTTTAAAAGAGTTAAATTATATTCTTCTTTACAAGACATATTGCATATACATGCACATTGTCCATCCTCTTCGCTTACTTTCTTAGCAGCATAAGCTGTACTTTCCACTGCAATTTGTTTAGCATTTGGTAAGTTTTTTTCTAAAAAATGTTTGCATTGTGCCAAAGCCTGTGGGTGTGAATAAACTATTTTTATGCTATCTAAATTATATGGATTTTTAGCCATTAAATTTTGTTTTATTTCTATTAATATTTCCTTTTTTACTTTTATATCATTATTTTGAATTAATGTATCAATTGCATCTGTTACACAGCCTTGAAGCGAATTTTCAATTGGTACAATACATTCATCTATTTTATTATTATTTAAAGCAATTATTGTTTCTGGAATCGTTTTATATTCTATTTTTTCTTGATTTCCTGTACAATATTCATTACATGCTTCATATGAAAATGTTCCTTTGGGACCTAAATATCCTACTTTCATTTCTATTACCTCACTATTTAAATACTTTTATCAAACTATATTTTAGCACATCTTTTTTACTTTTTCTATAATAATATGAAGAAAGCCAGCGCGACATGCGTTGGCTCTCCTTTTCCCTTCCAGAATATGAATGCAAATAATGCTATTAAATTATAACTGCAATAAGTAACATTGTAGCAATTACTGAAAGCAGAATTGCTTTTCCCTCTGACATACCGCCTTTGACACATGAATTCCGGACTCCAGTAAAAAATTTTGGAATAAACAGAATAAAATGTCTTAGACACCATCCAATTGCTGAAATAAGTGTCTTTCCAAAGAATCCGATTCCTCTCAGGATTGCCATACCAATCGGTCCCATAAAATTAAAGCTCATTCTTGAGCCTACTGCCGCTGCTAAAAGTGATATTCCAATTAGGGTAATAAAAATCGGCATTATGGCATCAATAATTACCAGTATAGCTTCTCCTACCTGAGGAAGCATGTTTGTAAGTACCATCCAAATTGCAATTAACATATTTCACCTTTTTCCTTTCAGAAACTAAATTTTTGCAACATATTTACACAATTGTGTTACTTTAGGACTGGGATTCCACCTCTTTTCTTTTAATAAAACGTTTCGTCTATTTCACCACGTAAACGCCTCACTTCTGACATGAAAATCTGATATCTACGTTCTTCTCTACGATAACTTGATATCATCATACCAATGAATAGTAAAATAAAAACTAAAATAACTGACATAATAATTACGAAGCAAATATCCTCAGTTGCCATTCTCATTCCTCGCTTTCATTAATCATTGTTTACTAGTGACTATTTAAAACTAAATTTGAGGTGTTATTCCTCACTATTTAGTGAATATAGGAATATAAGTGTTATGTTATAACATATTAATTATATCATAATTACACATTTTTTTCAATTTATGCTATTTTATGATTAAGCTGTTATCTGCGCAGTCTATTACAATTTTGCTCATTGGTAATATTTCCCCGAGTTAATATTTTTTCTGCAATTAAAGTTTCTAATTTTTTTCTAACAAATCTTTTTAATGGTCTTGCACCATAGATTTCATCATATCCATTATTTATTAAATATTCTTTGGCAGAATCTGTTAATTCTAAGGTTATATGTTTATCATCTAATCTGTTTTCTAAATCTATTATTAATAATTCTAATATTTTCGCAATTTCATTTTTCTTAAGTGGTTTATAGAATACTATTTCATCTAAACGATTTAAAAATTCTGGTCTAAATGATCTTTTTAATAAGTTTTCAACTTTTTCTTTGGCATCGTTAGAAATTTCTCCCTCACTATTTATTCCTTCTAATATAAAATCTGAACCTAAATTTGATGTTAAAATAATAATTGTATTTTTAAAATCTACTGTTCTACCTTGTGAATCTGTTATACGTCCATCATCTAATACTTGAAGCAAAATATTAAATACATCTGGATGTGCTTTTTCTATCTCATCAAATAGAATAACTGAATATGGTTTTCTTCTAACAGCTTCTGTTAATTGACCACCTTCTTCATATCCAACATATCCTGGAGGTGCACCTATTAATCTTGATACAGAATATTTTTCCATATATTCAGACATATCTATTCTTATCATATTGTGTTCATCATCAAATAAACTTTCTGCTAAACTTTTGGCAAGTTCTGTTTTACCAACACCAGTTGGTCCTAAAAACATGAATGAACCAATTGGTTTTTTAGGATCACTTATACCTGCTCTTGAACGCATAATTGCTTCAGATACATCTGTTACTGCTTCATCTTGCCCAATCACTCTTTTATGAAGAATATCTTTTAAATGTAGTATTTTTTCCCTTTCACCTTCCATAAGTTTGCTAACTGGTATTCCAGTCCATCTTGATATAATTCTTGCTATTTCATCTTCTGTTACTTTATTTCTTAGTAAGCCGTTTTCCTTACTTTTTTCTGATAGTTCTTCTTCTTTTTCTAATTGTTTTTGAAGTTCTGGCAATTTTCCATATTTAAGTTCTGCTGCTTTATTAAGTTCATAATTTCTTTCTGCTTTTTCTATTTCACCATTAACTTTTTCTATCTCTTCACGTAATTTTTGAACTTTTCCAATTGCTTCTTTCTCATTTTCCCATTTAGCTTTCATACTTTCAAATTTAGTTTTTAATTCAGATTTTTCTTTTTGAAGTTCTAGCAAACGTTTTTTAGAAATTTCATCTGTTTCCTTGCTTAAAGCTGTTTCTTCTATTTCAAGTTGCATTATTTTTCTTGAAACTTCATCAAGTTCTGTTGGCATTGATTTCATTTCTGTTTTAATCATTGAACATGCTTCATCAACTAGATCTATAGCTTTATCTGGCAAAAATCTATCTGAAATGTATCTATGTGATAGGGTAGCCGCTGCAATTAAGCTGTTATCTGCAATTTTAACTCCATGATATACTTCATATCTTTCTTTTAATCCTCTTAAAATAGATATTGTATCTTCTACTGTTGGCTCATCTACTAGAACTGTTTGGAAACGTCTTTCTAATGCTTTATCTTTTTCTATATATTCTCTATATTCATTTAATGTTGTTGCACCTATACAATGAAGTTCTCCACGTGCTAGCATTGGTTTTAAAAGATTTCCTGCATCCATTGCGCCATCTGTTTTACCTGCTCCAACTATTGTATGAAGTTCATCTATAAATAAAATTATTTTTCCTTCACTTTTTTTAACTTCTTGAAGTACGGCTTTTAATCTTTCTTCAAATTCACCTCTATATTTAGCACCAGCCACCAAAGATCCCATATCTAATGAAAATATTGTACAATCTTTTAATCCTTCTGGAACATCTCCTCTAACAATTCTTAATGCTAATCCTTCTGCTATTGCTGTTTTACCAACACCTGGTTCACCAATTAAACATGGATTATTTTTAGTTTTTCTTGAAAGAATTCTTATTACATTTCTTATTTCTGAATCTCTTCCTATAACTGGATCTAATTTTTGCTCACGTGCTAAAGCTACTAAATCTTGACCATATTTTTTTAATACATTATAAGTACTTTCAGGATTATCAGATGTAACTCTTGTATTTCCTCTAACACTTGACAAAGCTTTTAAAAAATCATTTTTATTTAATTTGTATTTATTAAATAAATCTTTAATTTCTTTATTAGGATTATCGAATAAAGCAAGCATTATATGCTCTACTGAAATGTATTCATCTTGCATTTTGCTTGCAATTTGATCTGCATTTGCAAGAACTAAATCTACATCTTGAGCTACATAAATAGAATCTGCTGTTCTTGCTCCTCCTGTCATCCTAGGTTTATTTTGTACTTTATTTTTTAATTCAGTTTCAAATGAATTTGAAATTCCAATTTTCTTTAATAATTCCTTTATTAAACTATCTTCTTGTTCCAATAGTGCAAGTAGAAGATGCTCTTCTTCTATTTGAGAACATTGATTTTGAATAGCTATATTTTGAGCACTTTGTATTGCTTCTAAAGATTTTCCGAGTAAATTTTTGAGCATTCATAATTTTTCCTCCTTTACTCTCTTTCTCTAAATCTAATTTTTTTAGAAATAAGAAAGATATTTATATTATTTCAAATTAATATTAATTTTATTTATTGTTATAATATTAATAAAGAGCAATGCTTTTTTGTTCTTTCAAAAATTATTATAGCACTCACATTTAGCAAAGTCAATAAGAGAGTGCTAATTTTATTTGCTTGCTCTATATTCCCATATATGGTATAATATAGCAAGAGTGGGTCTTATAAAAACTATATTTACTCACTTATTAAAATCTGTAAAAGGAATTAATTATGGAAAATAGTATAAAATTTACTCTAGTTGTTAATATATTAGATAGAAAAATCGCAAAATTAAATATAAAAATTTCAGAAGATTCTAATAATATTGAATTAAAAAAAGAACTTGAAGAACTTTTAAAAGATAGAGAACTTCTTTACAAAGGAAATATTAATGATGTAGAAAAAATAATAGAAAAATATGGAGATGCATTTAATGAATAATTTGGAAGAATTAACTTTAAAAGTTAAAAATATAATTGAATTAGAAAAATCTACAAATTCAGATATTCAATACTTATTGCCCAATCATGCTGCTCTTGTTGCTCAAATTATAAGTAACTACGATTTAAAACAAAATACTACTTCTAATCAAGAAGCAGATATGATTTTTTTAGGCGCACCAACTGGAGCTGGTAAAGATACTTTAGTTAGAAAAATAATGTTAGATAATCCTGAAAAAAATTTTGTTGTATTAAATATGGATATGTTTAGACATTATCATGACGAAATTTCTTCTACTCATGAACAAATTTCAGATAAACAATTTGCAAGAAAAACAAATCAAACATCTTATGAATTATACTACATTATACAAGAAATAATTTTAAAAGAATTTCCAGGAACAAATGTAATTGTTACTGGTACAATGAAAGATTTAAATTGGGTAAAAGAAATTGTAGAACGTTATAAAAACGATCCAAACACAAAATATAATATATCTTTAGCTACACTTGCTGTTCCAACAAACGAAAGTGCATTTTCTATATATGAAAGATATTTAAATATGGTTGATACTCGTGATTCAGAAGATACACCTCTTAGATACACAGATTTAGAATATCATAATGAAACAATAAAAGATTTTATTTCAAATGTAAGATATTTTGAAGATAATATGCATCAATCATCTATCAGTAAGTATTTTAACTCTATAAAAGTATATCGCAGACATAAAGATATGTTTGATCTTTCAGAAGATACTTTAGTTTATGATAGTCAGAATCCAGATCTTCAAAAATGTGCTACAGCTCATATTCACGATATTATGGATTCAAAATGCAACATAGAACCTGAGCGTATTTCACATTTATTAGATATATTAAAAAGAAATAGCGATTATTTGAAATCACAAGGATTATATAAAGAAGTTATAACAGACCTTGGAAAGGTATTACCAGAATTGTCCAAAGCGACAGATATTGAAAAATAAAAATAAAAAGTTCGAATATATACATTCGAACTTTTATTTTTGTTAAAATTTGCTTTTTAATATTTTTGCAACTCCACTTTCATTATTAGTTAAAGTTACTTCTTTTGCATATTCCTTTAATATTGGAACTGCATTTCCCATTGCTACACCATATCCTACAGTATTCATCATAGATATATCGTTATAGTCATCTCCCATACCAATAACGTTATTTAAGTCTATTTTTAAATATTTGCACAAACCATTTATTGCATTACCTTTTGAAGCACTTGAATTTATTATATTTATTGCCCATATATCAAAGTTTTTAGTTTTTGCTTCATATTTATTTTCAACTTTTATATCATTTCTATTTAATGATTTTATAAATTCTATAGCTTCATCTGCTTGCTTTTCAGTTGCTGTTCCAATTGTAAATTGGAACACATTATTTTCTTCAATAAACTTATCTACATTTTCATCTAATTCTATTTCTTTTGAAGTAAAATAATTCATATTATTTATATGTCTACCATATTTAGTATCAAATCTTGTAAGGTATTTTCTCTCATTTGCAAAATTATATAATTTACGAATTATATCTTTTGAGATATTTGCAGAAAATAAATCTTGTTTAGTATTACAATCATATATTTCTGCCCCATTACAACAAATTATATAATTAGATGCATTTATTTCATCTTTATAATCCTTAATCATATCTTGCTGTCTTCCTGAACAAATAATGATTTGTGCACCTTTTTCCTTTGCATATCTTACAGCATCCTTATTTTCTTCTGATATTCTTTTATTATTGTCTAGCAACGTTCCATCTAAATCTAAAAAAACTGCTTTATACATAAAATTCTCCCCAATTGGTCAATTTTTAAAATCCAATTCTTTTTCTTGATTCTTCAGCTTTTATTTCTGGTATATCCTCTTCTGTAAATGTAAGAAGTCTTTCCATATCCGTTATGTTTCGTGTTTTAATAGCATGTTCGATAAGAATTTTTTGAACAGTATTTTCAACAAATCTACCATTACCAAAATTCTCAACATTTTTAGCATCTTGAAGTATTTTTTCTACTTTTGCTTTAGCACCCTCATCTGCTTTAAATCCTTTATCTTTAACTTTCTTATCAAATATTTGCATTAATTCTTCTATTTCATAGTCTTCAAAATCGATTTCATATCCAATTCTTGACTTTAAACCAGGATTTAAATCTCTAAATTTTTTCATTTCATCTGTATATCCAGCAAAAATAATTATTAATCTTCCCTGATAATCTTCCATTGCTTTTAATAATGTTGCAACACATTCTGCTGAATAACTTGCATTTGAACCATTATGTTCCATTATTGCGTATGCTTCATCTATAAATAATACTCCATCTAATGCAGATTCTATAACAGCTTGTGTTTTAGGTCCTGTTTGTCCTAAAAATTCACCAATTAAATCTTGTGATTGTACTTCTACTAATTTATTTCTTTTTATATATCCTAAATTATAATATACTTCAGCTATTAATCTTGCTACAGTTGTTTTTCCTGTTCCTGCATTTCCTTTAAATATCATATGCATATTAAAATCTGGAGCTCTATCTAATTTTTTATTTAATTCTATTACTGAAACAAATCCATTTATAGTTTCTTTTACTTTGCCTAACCCTATTAATGAATTTAAATCCTCTAATATATTATCTACTGTACGCTCTTTATCCTTTTTAGTAGCTTCAAATATTTCTACATCTTTATTTGTTATAACTTTTAAATTAGATTCATCTGTGTAATTAGCTGAATGTGTAATTACTAATCTATCAAATAAGTTTGTAACAAATCTGGCATTACCAAAGTTTCTACCTATTTTATTTTTTAGAATTAATTTTTCTATTTTAGATTCTACTCCATCTTCCAAAGTAAATTCATTACCATTTACTTCATCTCTAAATATTTGAATTAATTCATCTTTAGAGAAATCTGGAAATTCAAGTTCATATCCTATTCTTGACATTAATCCTTGATTTTCATTAATAAAATCATTCATTTCTTTTGTGTATCCAGCAAATATAATTATTAATCTATCTTTGTATAATTCCATTGCTTTACAAATTGTTGCCATACACTCTGCTGGATAATTTGATGTACTTCCACCTTTACTTGCCATTATTGTGTAGGCTTCATCTATAAATAATACTCCATCTATTGCTGTATCTATTACTGCTTGTGTTTTGGGTGCTGTTTCTCCTAAATGGCTTCCTATTAAATCTTTACTAGTAACTTCTATAATTTTATTTTGTCTTATAAATCCTAATTTATAAAATAATTCTGCAAGTAGTCTTGCTACAGTTGTTTTTCCTGTTCCAGAATTTCCTTTAAATATCATATTTAAATTAGCAAATCCTTCTGTATCTATTTTTTTACTATAATCTAAATATTTTATTAATTCATTAATATTTTCTTTTACATCTGCCAAACCTACTAATCCATTTATATCTGCAAGAATTTCTTCTACTTCTCTAGTGCTTTCAGATTTTGGACTATCTGATTTATTAAATGTATTTTGAACATTTAATGATTTAAATTTATTAAAAATAACATCACTACTTACTTTTTCAATATATGTATATTCGTCTTCTATATCCGCAACATATGTATTTTTTATATATTCATCTAATTCTTTTGAAAATTCCTCATCTATTGGGAATATATTTTTTAACTTATGTAATATTTTATTTTTTACAATTAATGAATCTAATCCATTTATATGAATTTTTTTATTTATAATTGTACTTTCTATTAATGGATGCTTTTGAGTTAAAGATTTTAACACTTCTTCATTTTCAATAAATATTGTAATAGATTTTCTATTTTTTAAATGGAATTTTTCTATTGCTGTAAAAAATGCATCTACTCTATATTCATTTAAAGATTTTATTTTTTCTAAGTTTTCAAAAATTATAATATCATTTTCAATATACATTTTATCAACTTGAGAAATCATATCTGTTGAATCTTTAGTTCTTTTAACTAGCATTTCTGTATCAACCCATAAAGTACCTTTATTACCAATATAATTAAATGTTCTAACATATCTATTTATTATATTTACTACTTTATCTGAAATGATATTGTTTTTTGTGTATAAAGCTATATTAAAATGTATATATGGTAAATCTTCATTATAATAATAATTTCTAACATATGTTAATATTGAAATTATTTCGTCCTTTTCTTCTTGTGAACATTCAAGCTCATCAACTAAATGAACATATTGATTATAATAAGCTATTCTAAATTCACTTTCTTTGAATTTTCTTTTTTCCAAAATTCTTTTTAAAACAACTTCTTCATCTATGTTATTTTTTTCGCATAAATATCTTATATAAACTGCAAGTTCAATTGGAGATTTATCAAATATATAAGAAAAGTTTTCGGAAATATTAACAAATGATAAATCTAAAACACCTTCAATTCCTTTATTTTCCTTATAAAATTCAGTTAAATTATTGAATAATGAATTATTTTTTACTTTAAAATCTATATATCTATAATAAATTTTTCCATCTTCTTCTTTGTCTATTGCAATACTATCTGATGCAAGAACCATTTCACTACCAACAATATCTATTGATTTTTTTACTAAATTATTTATAGTATCTACAACATAAAAAATAGTTTGTTCATCTCTTGAATATTCTTTTTCTGGTTCTGAAACAAGCATTTTAAATACTTTTCTTGAATCAAATTTATTATCTGAAATGCATTTTAAAACATATGAAAGTAATTTAAAAGGACATGATTGTAAATCGCTAACTTTACAATAAGAACATTTTGCTGCCAAATCTTGTTCTAAATTATTTAAATTTAATCTCCATGTACTTTTATAATCACGTAATGAATATCCTATATAAAATAAAAATATTTTTTCGAACATATCTTGTGCATCATCAAAGTTTTTAGCACATAATTTTAAAAATGATAATTCTAAAATATTTGTTGATTTTTCAACAAATTTATCTCCTTCTTTTACTTTCTCTGTTTGCATATTATAAGAAAGTAAATCTGTTTCATAAAGAAATTTTATTATTTTTAGTTCATTTTCAGTAAATTTTTCTTTAATAAAATTCACAAAATTTAATGTTTCGTCCATATTTTATCCCCTTTATCTTTTGAAATAAGTAGTAATTTTCTAGTAGTTATTATTAATAGTTTCTGCTATTGCTCTTACAATTTCATCTTCTTCATTTTTTATAATTTCTAAGTCATTTTTTATATAACCTAGTTCAAGTTGATAACATTCTATTCCTTGGTTAGATTTATAGTATCTGTTTGCTGAATATGAAGTATTTCTGCCATCAACATATGCTCTTGTTGCAATTCCGCCAACTTCTCTTATTGTGTATAAATAAGGAGTATCTAATGTTATATTATATGGTTCATAACCCTTTTTGTTTGCTGTATTCTCATATTCTTTTATAACTTGTTTTGTAAAATTTCTAACATATACTCCGTCTAGTTGTTTAAATGAATTATTATTAGAAAATGTTATTGTAGAATATTCATTTATCTTATTTGCCATTTCTTTAGCAAAATCTAAATTTGATTTGCAAGGACTATATATTTCAAGTCCGGTTAGCCTACTATTTGAATCATTATTTACGTGAAATGATATCATAAGTTTTGCTTTGGTTCTACATGCGATACTAATTCTACCATTTGAATCATACATATTTGTACTTGAAAATTCATCAGTGTTTGAATCATCTCTAGTAAGTTTAACTTTGTATCCTAAATTTTCTAATTTTTCTTTCAAATTTTTAGAATAGCTAAGTGCAATATCTGCTTCTGTAATTCCAGCATTTTTTTCACCACTATCTGTTCCACCATGCCCCGCATCAATTACTATATCGTAAATATCATCTGGCAAGCTTGTATTTTCTATATTTATTGTTAATAAATTATATTTTTTATCATTATAATCTTTCTCAGAAAATGCAATTAATGCTTTTCTATTTGTACCATCTTTGGTTACAGTATAATACTCTATATTTTCATTTCCAGAAGAATTTTGGAAAGAATAATATTTAGGTTCAATACTATTATTTACTTTTAATCTTAATAAAATATAATACTCTGAGTTTTCTAAATTATCTATAATAAGTTCTGAATTTATTAAACTAGAAGAAAAGATTAAGTTATTCCCTTCAAAACTATAATCTAAATTATAGCTTTGTTCATAATTTATTCCATCTGTTATATATAATCTAGCACTTTCAAAATTATCTTTACTTACATTTGAAATTTTTCCATTTATATTTAATGATTTTCCATATGTATATACACTTGTTGTTTCTGCTAATTTTGTTTGTATCATATTAAGTACTTTGGCTTCACTTGCCTTTTGATCATATTTTGGAACTTCTCTTTTTATAGTAATTGAAATTCCATACCAAATACCTACTATCATAAAAATTAATATAACTAATTTTAACAGTTTATTTGCCATAGGCGGCTCCTATTATTCTTTTATTAATTCACCTAGCATATCATAATTTCTTACTGCTGTTATTTTACATTTTATGAAATCACCTGGTTTTATGCTTCCATCATTTTTTATAAATATTGTGCCATCTTCATTTGGTATATCCATATAGCTTCTAGCACAAATAAATTTATTATCATCTGAAAATCCATCTACTATTGCTTCATAGATGTTTCCTATTTTTTCTTCTAATTTTATTTTAGAAATTTGTTGTTCTAATGACATAATTTTATTAAGTCTTGCTTGTTTTGTTTTATAATGTACTTGCTCTTTTATTCTAGATGCTGGTGTTCCATCTTCTTTTGAATATTTAAACACACCTAGTTTTTCAAATTTTGCTCTATTTACAAATTCATATAACTCAAAAAAGTCTTCTTCTGTTTCACCTGGAAATCCAACTATAAATGTTGTTCTTAAAATAACATCTGGTATTTCTTTTCTAATTTTCTGCAATGTTTTTTCTATTGATTTGCTATCACTTTTTCTATTCATTCTTTTTAATACTGAATCTGAAAAATGTTGAAGTGGAATATCAAAATAATTACATATTTTATCATTTCTTTTTACAACATCTATTAATTCATCTGTTATGCTTTCTGGATAAGAATATAAAAATCTAATCCATTTAAATCCTTCTATTTTACATAAGCTTGTCTAATAATTCTGCTAAACGAGATTCTCCATAAATATCTATTCCATATTTAGTTGTATCTTGTGCAATAACAATTAATTCTTTAATTCCATTTGAAGCAAGTTTTTCTGCCTCTTTAAAATATCTTCCATTTTTCTACTTACAAATGGACCTCTTATATATGGAATTGCACAATATGTACATCTATTGCTACAGCCTTCAGCAATTTTCAAATATGCTGTTGTACTTCCAGTTGAAATAATTCTATCCATATAATCTAAAGTATTCTTAGATTTAGGTTCAACTTTTATTAACTTAGCTACTTTTTCCCATAAGTTATCGTATTCATCAATACTTAAAAACAAATCAACCTCTGGAAGTGCTTTTTGTAAGTCTTCCTTATATCTTTGAACTAGACATCCCATTGCTATTAAGTATTTGCAATTTCCAGTTTGTTTATATTCAGCCATTTCTAATATACAATTAATTGCTTCTTCTTTTGCTGACTCTATAAATCCACATGTATTTATAATTATTATTTCAGCATCTTTCGGATTATTTACTATTTCAAAATTTTCTTTTTTAAAAACTCCTATACACATTTCTGTGTCAACTAAATTTTTACTACATCCGAAGTGATATAAATCCTACTTTCATTTTTTACTCCTTAAATTTTATAAAATTAGTGTAATTAAAACTGCACATACTAATCCTGGAACTCCAAATAATCCTGTAAGTACAACTGTCCACCATTGGATATTTACGAAAATTCCAAACCATGCACATATGTATAAAATAATTCCACCTATAATTGAATTAAATACAAATTTCATTATTAATTTGAATGGTAATGTTAATATTTTTAAAACAATAATTAACAATACAATTGCAATAATGTATGATCCTATACTTCCTAACATTTTAATACCTCCATTTATTTTTTACTATTAATGTGTTTTCTTGTAATTTCCATTAAATTAAGTCTTGTAAATTCTTCAACTTGAACTTTTGATCTATCTTTTTTACTATTTTTTATAATTTCATTTATAACAGCTTTTTTATTTTCTTCTTCTTGCATATCTATAAAATCTATTATAATAATTCCACTAATATCACGGAGTCTAAGTTGTTTAGAAATTTCTTTTGCTGCTTCTAAATTTACTTTTGTTATTGTTTCTTCAACATCTTTTTTTCCAATAAATTTTCCTGAATTAACATCTATTGCAACTAATGCTTCTGTTTTGTCAATAGTTATAAACCCTCCGCTTTTTAGCCAAACCTTATTGTTTTCAAGAGCTTGTATTTGTTTTGACAAATTATATTTATTTAATATATCATTATCAATTTCAATTTCGACATTTGCTTCAATTTCATCTAAAATATTTTTTATATTTTCTAAGTCATTTTTATTTTCTAAAACAATTTTATCTAATTTATTATCAACTAAATCTACTATTGTCTTTTTTAAAACTCCACCTTTATCATATATCTTTTGTGGAATTTCATCTACAGAAATATTTTGGATTTTTTTCCATTTTTCTATTGTTTTTAAAATATCATTTTTTAGTTCATCTTCAGATTTATTTTCTGCAACAGTTCTAATAATTGCACCTGAGCCTTCTGGCAAATATTTTTTTATAATTGATTTTAATCTTTCTCTTTCGATGTTGTCTTCAATTTTTTGAGAAACTGTTATAAAATTTGAATTTGGCATAAAAACTACAAATCTATTTGTTAAAGTAATATGAGTTGATAATCTTGGTCCTTTTTTGTCCACTGCTTCTTTCTTTACTTCTACAATTATTGGATCACCTGGTTTTATTAGTTCATTTATTGTTTTTTCTTCAATTTTTTCTTTTTTTACAATATCTACTTTAGGCAAAATATCTTTTACATGTATAAATGCATTTCTTTTTTCACCTATATTAACAAAAGCAGATTGTAATCCAGTTATTACGTTTTGAACTTTACCAATATATATATTTCCTTCTATAGACTTGTTATTTTCATTTTCTTCATATTTTTCAACAAGTTCTTCGTCTTCAATTAAACAAATTACTTTTTTATCTTCTGAACCTAAAATTACTAATTCTTTCATTAATCTATTTATCTTTCTTTTTATTATATTTGTTCATGGCCACATCTACGCCATTTCTAATTATTTCTATTACTGCATCTTTAGCAGTTTCGCATCCATCGTCTAAAACTTTGGCTTCATCTTCTGGAATATGCCCTATAACATAGGTTATCATATCTGTTTTATCTTTTGGTTTTCCTATTCCTACTCTAATTCTACTAAATTTATCTGTATTTATAGAACCAATAACAGATTTCATTCCATTATGACTTCCAGCAGAGCCTGTTTTTCTAATTCTAATTAATCCACTATCTGTATCAAAATCATCATAAATAACTATTAGTTCTTCTTCTGTAACTTTATAAAAATTCATTGCTTCAATTACAGATTCACCACTTAAATTCATATATGTTTGTGGTTTTAAAAGAACAACTTTTTTTCCTTCTATAATTCCAGTTCCAAATAGTCCTTTAAATTTTGATTTATTAACATCAATTGCATATTTACTTGAAATTTTATTTATAACGTTAAATCCCATGTTATGTCTAGTTTTAGCATAATCTGATTCAGGATTTCCAAGTCCTACAATTAAATACATATAAATTTCTCCTTTTCTACATAGAATATTATAATAAAAAATCATAATAATTACAAGGAAAATAAATGAAATTTAGGGACGCAAAAGAATTTTCATTTATTTTATCTTATAAATAAAAATTACTATATAATTTTTTAAAAGTTCGGGGCCTTAATGGCGGGCACCAATTTTGCTGAAAATTTCAGCAAATATTGGGCAAAAACTTTTAAAAAATTCATATAGTAACTTTTATTATTTATACAATTATAATGAAATATTAAAAACGTTCCTAAATTTCATTTATTTTTATTGATTATTTCTCATTTTTTATTTTAACTTTTAAGTCATCCCATATTTCTGTTGTTCTTAAGTATTCTTTATAATGTTTTTTAACATTTTTATCATAATCTTTAAGTTCTGTAATTAAACTTCTAAAATCACATGTTTCAAATTGTTCAGAAAGCTTATCTACACTTTTTTCTAAATTTTCAATAGATTCTTCTATAATTTTTTTGTAGTTTTCTGTTTCATTTATATAGAAATATAATGGTTTATATTTTATCCATCCTAATGTTGCTTTATAAAATCTTTGTTCTATTCCATTATCTTCTAAAACTATTTTTAATGGACGTTTTGGAAATTTTTCTTTCATAAGTCCAGTAAATTTTAAAAATCCATCATGGAAATGATATGCTGGAACAGAAACTACCTCTGTATTTTTTGCAACTGTTGCACAAGCAAAAAATGAATCTTCTCCTCTTGCTCCTGGTGGATTATAAAAAGCTGGTATTTTATCTATATGATTTAAATTTAAACATAAATTTGAACCATATATAATTGGTGTTTCACCAGTTTTACTTATTTTTTTAGGTTTTATTTTAGCTAATGCAATATCTTCATCTGCATATTTTAAAAATCCGTCTCTGGCTCTTGTTTCACTAACGTTTTCCCATGAAATTACTTCATTTGAAATTCCATTTATAAAGTTTTTATAATCTTCTTCTTTAAGAATTTCATTATATTCTATATAAGGTATTGGGCTCATAACTCCACATCTATCACCAACAGTAATATCTGCTTTAGAAATACTTTCTAAATGTTTTCTTATTGTAGGTTGTTTTACCCAAGTAATTTCATTGTTATTTCTCATATCTGCTAACGGATATTCATCATCATCCCAAAATAATAAATAGTCCATTTTCATTTTTAAGGCATTATATAGTATTGCATTTCTTGCTTTTGCATATCCTTTTCCTATAAATAAATCAGCATCACTAGCAGATAAACCATATTTTGATATTAGTACTTTTTTCTCTTCATCTATTTCCTCTGGTGTTATATATTTTATATTAACATATTTATATACTTCTGGAAGAATACCATAGAAATCTGTTCTAGTTGTAAATTGATATCCTAAATCAAACAATATGTATATTGTAAAATTCACTTTAGTTTCTAAATCTTGTACCTGTTCTACTAAATATTTTGCATATGAATTTATAATTTTACATACATTTGGTCTTCCAGTTATAAAACCTATTCCAAAGTTAACTTCTTTCTTCATAAATCCTCTCTCTCATTTATAACACTATTGTTTTTCAAAAAAATCGTGTTCACAAGTTCTTATTAATCTATTCATTATAGCATATCCTAAACCTTCCATTTTTACACCTTCTATAAGTATTTTGGAAGCATCTATTTTATCTGCTTTTCTTAATGTTGAAAAAATATTTTTAGCAAATTCGTCAAGATTATCTTTTTTTCCAATAGAAATAAATCTATTATTATCTAAAAATAGTTTTTCTTTATGCTCTTCAAATCCTATAACTACTACATCATCATTATATTGTTTTATAAATTTTTTTAAATAAAAAATTTGATCTAATTCATCTTTACAATATACTAATTTACAACTTGTTTCTGGTGCATAATGCTTATATTTCATTCCAGGACTTTCTACAACTTCATTTTTGTTTAAAGTTCCTAAAATATTTTTATCTATTCTAACACATCCAATTACATCTTTAATTTGTTCTGGAGTAATTTTTCCTGGTCTTAAAACAACAGGTACTTCATCTACTACTTTTACTACAGTTGATTCTAATCCTATTTCTGTTTCTCCTCCATCTATAATAGCAGAAACTTTTCCCTCTAGCTCTTTTCTTATATCTTCTACTTTAGTTCCACTTGGTTTTCCAGACACATTAGCACTAGGTGCAGCAATTGGTACTCCTGCATAAGTTATAATACCTTTTGCAATAATATTTTCTGGTATTCTAATAGCCACTGTATCTAATCCTGCAGTAACAATGTCTGGAATAATAGGTTTTCTTTTTAATATAAGAGTAAATGGACCTGGCATAAAATTATCTATTAATTCTTGTTCTACTTCTGTAATATCTTGTGCCACTTCTTCTATTTTATTTCTATCAGCTAAATGTACAATTAATGGATTATCTGATGGTCTACCTTTGGCTGCAAAAATTTTTCCAACAGCATTCACGTCTAAAGCATTAGCTCCAATACCATATACAGTCTCTGTTGGAAATATTATAATCTCACCGTTTCTTATTAAATTACACACTACTCTTAATTCTTCTGTATTAGTCATTTCTTTCCAATTATAATACATTTTTCTTCAACCTCAGCGTATATTATACTATAAATTTATGTAAATTGTCAAACATCTAGGTTTTATCTTAATATTAATATTTTCTTAAAATAATTTTTACATTTTACTTCAAATTTCCCAAAATTTCAACATGATTCTGTAAAATATTAACAATATCTATAAAGTCATTGTTTTTTTTTCGTTTTTCTGCTAGAATTAATTGTACTGCTTTAATTTTTTGAAAGGAGTTTTTTAGAATGTCTATTTGTGATAAAACAAAATGTACTGGATGTATGGCATGTTATAATGCGTGTCCTAGACATTGCATAAAAATGGTATACGATGAAAATTCTATACTTGTTCCTGAAATACAAATTGATTTATGCTCAGGATGCAATATATGTTCAACTATATGTCCTGCTAATAAAGTTTTAGAAACTAATATTCCAAAAGAAACATATGCATGTTGGAATTTAAATGAAGAAAAAAGGAAACAATCTAGTTCTGGTGGAATAGCTACAGTTTTTTATGAAAACTTTATAAAAAACAATGGAATTGTATATGGATGCTATTATGATAATGATTTACAATTAAAATTTTCTAAAGCAACATCATTAGAAGAAATAGAGAAGTTTAAAACATCAAAATATTCCCAGAGTTATATTGGAAATGTTTATAAAGAAATATTTACATATCTAAATAAAAATGAAAAAGTATTATTTATTGGAACTCCCTGTCAAGTAGCTGGACTAAAATCATATTTAAGAAAAGAATATGAAAATTTAGTAACTGTAGATCTTATATGTCATGGCGTACCATCACAAAAATTTATTGATGAATATGTAAAAAGTTTAGATTTAGAAACTAATCCAGATAATTTGAGTTTTAGAGGATTACACGATTTTTACTTTGTTTTATATAAAAATTCAAATATTATATATTCTGAAAGAGCACGAGATGATGCCTATTATTCTTCATTCTTAAATGGATTATTTTATAGAGAATCTTGTTATGAGTGTAAATATGCAAATTCAAACAGAATTTCCGATATTACAATAGGAGATTTTTGGGGTCTTGGTGAAAACATACCATTTAATCATGATATTTCAAATGGTGCATCTGTCGCATTAATAAATACAGAAAAAGGTAATAAACTTTTTGAAAACATAAAAAATGAAATATTTTTTGAAAAAAGAACTCTTGAAGAAGCTGTAGCTGGAAATGATCAACTACGTCATCCATCTATAAAAAATGAAAAATATAACATATTTAAAGAACTATATAAAGAATATGGCTTTAACCATGCAATAAAACAATGTTTTAAAAATAAGGAGGTACTATGAAAGTAGGAATAATGTCTATGCAAAGAATTACTAATTATGGTTCATACTTAATTGCTTTTGCAATGAAAAAAACTTTTGAAAAAATGGGACATGATGTTCAATTTGTAGATTTTAAAATTGAACCATGTGTTAGTAATATATGTCTTGATAAATATTTAGAAGAATTAACTGAAAAAGATGAATTTTTCATTAATCAAACAAACGAATTTAAGCAAAAATTTAAAACAGAATTTTTAAAAGAATTAGGAATCTGTGAAAGAAATGAAAGACCAGAGTTAGATACACTTGTTATTGGAAGCGATGAAGTTTTCAATTGTACACAAGATAATCCAGATGTAGGATGTTCTTTAGAACTTTTTGGAAAGGATGCAAACGCAAAATCAATAATTAGTTATGCAGCATCTTGTGGAAGTACAACATATGATAGATTAAAAAAATTTGGAAAAGATGAAGAAGTTTCTAATCTATTAAAAAAGTTCAAAACAATTTCAGTACGTGATAACAATTCTAAAGATTTTGTTGAACAATTAACAGGAATAACACCTGAAATAAGTCTAGATCCTGTTCTATTATACAATTTTGAAAATGATGTTATTGATAATGTTAAAGAAAAAGATTATATAATAGTATATTCATATAATCTTAGATTTTCAAAAGAAGAAAATGATGCAATAACTGAATTTGCAAAAAAACATAATAAGCAAATAATTGGTGTTGGTAATTATCAATCTTGTTGTGATAAATACATTCCAGCACACCCATTAGAAGTATTAGCTTATTTTAAACATGCAGATTATATTTTTACAGATACATTCCATGGTTCAATATTCTCTATGAAAACTCAAAGACCTTTTGCAACAATTATTAGAGAAAGTAATAAACAAAAACTAACAGACCTATTAAATAAATTTCATTTATCTGACAGATGCTTACACTCTTTAGATAATCTTGAGGAACTATTATTAACTCCAATAGATTTTTCAAAAACTTTTGAAGAAATTGATAAACAACGTGTAACAGCATTAGAATTTTTAGAAAAAAATTTGAATTAATTGATAAAAAAGAACCACTTAAAATTTAAGTGGTTCTTTTTGTTTTATTAAATGTTAATCACAATTTTTTATTTCTTTTCGTTTAATTCTCTTGTTTCTTTCTCATATTGTCTTAAAACTCTGCAAGAATATTCTACTACTCTATATATTCCATAAATAAAATCTTCTTTTTTATCTTCATCAACTTGTTCTATCATATCTAAACATCTATCAACATTAAAATATAAATCTTTTAATTTTCCTGGATGAACTTTTGATGATGTAATACTTGTATTACTTTGTACTGTGTATATATGGCTTACAAAACTTGCAACTTTATATGATTTTGCTTTTAAAATTCCTTCATAATAAAATGGAAAATCTGGATGCAATTTATTTTCTGCAAATATAATATTGTTTTCTTTTAAAAATTTAGCATTCCAACAAACATCCCAAACAACTTCATATGTCCAATGTCTAGCCCTTTCTTTAAATGTTGAATTTTCTTCTGTTGGTATCCATAGTTCTTCTTTTCCTTCACCATTTCCTAAAGTTTGGAATCCTAAATATACTAAATCTGGAGTATCATTTTCTATTACATTATTGATTTTTTCTAAAACATCATCACTTGCAAGGAAATCATCAGCATCTATAAAAATTATATATTCTCCATTTGCTATACTCATACCTAGATTTCTTGCTCCACCCTCTTTTGCATTTTGTGGAGTTTTTCTTACAATTACATTTTCTAGTGTTTGAGTTAATTCATATGTATTATCTTTTGAACAATCATCTACTACTATAATTTCAAAATCCTTAAAAGTTTGCTTATTTACACTTTCAACAACTCTTTTAATAACACCTTCAGCATTATAGGCTGGAATTATTATACTAAATCTTTTATTCATATACTCTCCTATTCAAATACTTATACTTGTTTTAAATAAAACATAATTTATATTTAAAACGCTTTAATAATTATACTATATTTTCATATAAATTACAACAAAAATGGCTGAAACCATTGCGAATTATGTTAATTTGTGGTAGAATGTTGCCACATTTATTATACCTTGCTGAAAGTTATGCTTTTAAATAGAATCATTTTACTATTCAGTATAGTTATAAAATTATATGAAAGGAGGTTTTGTTTATAAGTTTTTAAAGTCTTAATTGAATAAAAAAACAAGCGCAAGGAGGAACATCATGAAAGAAAAGTGTATTTTAATTGCAACTTTACCAGCTCTTAACAACATGGATAAAATCTATCAGGTTTTTAAAAATCCACATGTTTCAGAAGTGCGGTTTAACACTGGAGCTCAAACACCATATTCTGTAATTGAAACCTTAACTATTCTTAAGGAACTTTCTATAAAATATAAGAAACGAGTTTGGATAGATATAAAAGGTCGCCAATTACGTGTTATAAAATGGGCAGATCCATTGTACTCTTGTATAGAGTTAAATCACAATATTGAAATCATGTACCCAGCTCGAATTTATTTTCGAAATGGTGATGAAGTAAATATTACTCATGTTCAAGATGGAAACAAGCTCTATGTAGACCCTCTCCCCAAATATGCATTGGGAGCAGGTCAATCTGTAAATATTATTGCAAAAGACCTCAAAATTGAAGGATATTTAACCGAGAAGGATAAAGAGTATCTCGCAGCATGCAGAAAGCTTGGATTCCGTCGTATAATGGCTTCTTTCGTAGAGTCATTTAATGATTTAGATGAAATTTATGCTATTCAGCCTCGTGCCAAAATAGTATCCAAAATCGAATCTGAAAAAGGATTGAAATTTATATCTCAATATAAACTGTCTCGTTTAATGGCTGCACGTGATGACCTATTTTTACAAACTGGTCAAAATTACAAAATGTTCGAGCATTTAAAATCCATTATAAAAAGTGATCCAAAAGCAATTTGTGCTTCAAGGATTTTCTTATCTTTGGAGAAAAAAGACACTGTCGATTTTGCAGATTTCGCAGACTTAGAGCTCATGTACCAAATGGGTTATAGAAGATTTATGCTTTGCGATAATGTCTGCAATTACTGCTTCGAAAAAGCAATACTTGCATGGGAGGAATTTGTTAATGGATAGTTATATCTTATGTGGTATGCAGTTCGGGGATGAAGGAAAAGGTTCATTTATTGATTATTTAGCATTTAATCATAATATTGATGCTGTTATTAAATATAATGGCGGTTCTCAGGCGTCTCACACTGTAATAACACCAAATGGAACACTACACAAATTTAGTCAACTTGGATCTGGTATGTTTTTAGAAAAATGCCATACGTATTTAACAGAAAATATGGTGATAAACCTTGATAATCTTATGGTAGAATTAGATGTTTTTTCTAAAAAGACTGGCATTCCAATTTCTAAATTACTTGAAAGAATACACATTCATGAAAATTGTTTTGTTGTAACACCTTATCATAAGCTAATAAATAAGCTTAGAGAACTTTCAAAAGGAGAAAAACGGAGAGGCTCTGTTGGAACTGGTGTAAGTGAAGTTAAATATCTACTTTATGAAGAAGAACTCGGATTACAAGTAAAAGATATTTTTAATTTAACCAGTAATACTCCAATCACCAATAAATTAGAAGCACTCCATCATTATGCAAATACTTTTTATCATCAAAATGAAGATTTAATTTGGTCGAATACGCCAGATTTTATGAAAGACTCTTTGGAAAAAAATATTGCTTTTTTACTTAATTCTAAAGTTTGTTTAGGATTAGCCATGAATTATGTAATGAATTTAAAAAAAGCCACAGATGAAGTTAATTTGAGTAAGTGCATATATAGTACTTATGAATCCAGTTTTAGAAAAGAGTGTGGTACTGTAATTTTTGAGGGCTCACAAGGACTTCTTATAGATAGCACTTATGGAATAAAACCTAATACTACCTATCTTGATACAACAATAAATTATGCTCTTGATATATCTTCTTATAAAGATAAAATCCATAAAATTGGAATTGCAAAAGCATTTACTTCAAGACATGGATGCGGTATTTTTCCAACAGAATCATTAGAAGTAAGTAGCAAAATTTCAGATGAAAATCAAGAGTCATCATTTTGGAATGGAAGTATTCGTTTTGGTTGGTTTGATGCAATACTACTTAGATATGCTCAAAGTATTAATCATGTAGATGAATTATATTTATCTTCTCTTGATAAGCTTGATTCTTTTGAAAAGCTAAAAATATGCAATGAGTATCTATATAACGGCATTGTTGATGACAAGTTTAAAAAGATTTTTGAATTTGTAACTGTTGAAAATGGAAACGTTATTATCACAGATATAAAGGAAAATGATGATGCTTTAAGTTTATATTTAGAAAAATGTATTCCAAAATATATTTCTATTAATGGGTGGCATTCAGATATATCTAATATTTCAGATAAAAAAATGCTTCCACAAAATTGCTTAGAATACATTTCTACATTAGAAAAGCTTATTCATATTCCAATTACAGTTATTTCTGTTGGTTCAACACGAGAAAACAAAATACAAATAGCAACTTGAAACTAAGGAGGTACTCATATGGATATTTATAGAGAAGTCAGTAGATATTTAGATCATCATGGTGGTGTAAATATCGTAATAGCAGGTCAAACCTGTTCTGGAAAAACAACACTGGCAAACAGACTTCGTGATTGTTTTTGCAATACTTATTCTGTTACTATAGTTTCTCAGGATGACTATTTCAAAAATATTGATGATATTCCATTCAATGAAAATGGTTATCTAATGGAATGCCCAGATGCATTTCATGTTTCAGAATTTACACATGATGTGCATATTATGCTATATAAATCGATTACTACAATGCCTCGGTATGACATTAGTACAAATACGAGAATTGATAAACAGAAATTTGTTCGTGCTGGACAAGTCAATATTTTTGAAGGTTTACACACAATCGACCTTTTAAGTTTAAACAATAGTATCAAAATATATTTAGATACAGATATTGATGTTTGTTTAAAAAGGCGTATTGAAAGAGATACAAAACTCTTAAATGTATCTGAAAAACAAGTAATTGATTACTGGAATAACTGTATACAACCTACAAGTACAGAATTTATTCACCCTCAAATTAATAAAGCAGACTTTGTTTTATGGAGGTGGTAATTTTATGGATGTAAAAGATCTTTATGATAAACTTTTGCAAGCAAAACGTCCTATAGATTTTTTCGGTAATATAAGTTCTGAAAATGAATTAAATATATCGTTTATGAAATATGCACCTATATTTGATTCTGAACTTGTTCAACATGAAAATGAATACATCTCAGGGCAAGCATTATCACTTTTAAATGAATTATATGAATCTGGATTAGATGAAATTAAGCAAGGTATTTATTTTGATATAAATCCTATATCCTTTTTCAATAGTAATAAACCTCCTCTATTTGAGCTCACAGTAAATGAAGAATTATTTAAATTTTACTGGTGTGTATATGAAGGAGAAGTTGCTTATATTTTTAAAGGAGCATCTAAAACAGATATCGTTTATTTAAAAGTTGCAATTAATCCAGACGATAACGATTTAATTGATAATGAGTATGATGTACTTTCAACTATTAGGCATCAATCTCTTCCCTATGTTGAGAAAGAAATAAAAATAAATGCTTCAAACAGCATTCTTATGAGGGAAATTAAAGGCATAACAATGCCAAAACTCATGAAGAATTATCCAGATGGTATTCCAGCAGAACATGTTATGTGGATGTTGGAAAGGATGCTTAGTGTTGTAGGATTTCTTCATTCTAATTTTGTAGTACACGGAAATATAAAACCAGAGAATATCATTATAAATAGAAATAATCATAATGTAACTCTTTTGGGTTTTTCATTTTGCATAAAATGTGCTAACTCTGAAGATGCACATTACAAAATTGTGAATGATTTTTATACTGCACCAGAAATAAGTAAGACGGCCACTGTATTACCATCTTCAGATATTTACTCGATAGGAAAAGTAGCAATAGAACTTCTTGGAGGTGATATTATAAATAATGAACTTCCTACTTCTATTGATATTCGAGTTAAAAATTTCATCGAAAAAATGGTAATCGACAATCCAGATAAACGGCCTGGTGATGCATGGGAACTATGGACTGAGCTTCGAAAAATCAGAACTGAAGTATTTGGAGTTCAAAGATTCAAAACATTTAATTAAGGAGGACATTATTATGGGTGGTTCTAGTTATGATCGTGACGTTTTTCCTTCCAGTTCCAGTCGTGGTTGGAGTAGTAGCTATAGTAATTTTGGAGCAAGTTCTTACTCTGAATCAAAACTTAGAAGTTCAACACTTCATCCTTCCATGGAAGCTAACGGTAAATTTTTGGTAAGTAAAACAAAAACACCAATCATTATCGTTCTTGATGTAACAGGTTCTAATATCAATTTTGCTCGGGTTGTTTATGATAAACTTCCTATGTTTTATGGGCAAATTGAGCAAAAAGGTTATTTGAAAGATTTCGATATTGCAATCTGTGCAGTTGGTGATGCCTACTGTGATCATTATCCATTGCAAATCGGTAGTTTTGCAAAAGGAATTGAATTAGATTCATGGATTGAAAAACTTGTACTTGAGGGAAATGGTGGTGGTCAGCGTAAAGAATCTTATGAACTTGCTGCCTACTATCTGGTAAAAAACACAAGATTTGCTCCTGGTAGTAAACCGATTGTTTTCTTTATAGGAGACGAAAAGCCATATCCTTCTGTAAACAGATCACAGGCAAATAAATTCGGTATCGAATATAATGAGGATGGTGTTAATGCCTTTTCATTACTTCGAGAAAAAGTAGATGAAAATGTATTTATGCTTTTGAACAAATACAATGGTGAAAGGTTTGAGTACGATATCACTTCTTGTTGGCAAGAACTACTTGCTCCTGAACACGTAATCAAAATTCGTGAAGAAAAATCTGTTGTTGATTTGATGCTTGGAATCATTTCGATGATTTCTGAAACGAGAACTCTGGAAAGCTACAAAATTGATATGCAAGGCAGAGGTCAAACTAAGGAACGAATTAACTGTGTTTCTGAATCACTTGTGGGTTTATCAAACATAATTAACACATCAAATGATATTGAAAATAAATCTACCCAGAAAGGAAGAAGACTTTAAAAACAATAGAAGATTTTTCTATGTAGAAAACAAAATCTATTTATGTTTATAATTATCAAATGGCACGTTAAAATTAACGTGCCATTTTTGTCTTGTAATATATACAAAAAGAACACTTACTTTAGCAAGTGCTCTCTTTTATTTATTGTTCATTATTCTCATCTTCACTAGAATCTACTAGTAATCTCTGTTTAAAAAATTCTTTATATCCCATAGCAATTATAATGCAAATTATTATAGCAAATGATAATGCTTTCCAAATTCCACTTTCCATTAAAATAATTGCAAACATTCCAAATATTGCTGTAATTCCATATAAAATTAATACTGCTTGTTTTTGGGTAAATCCTTTTTTTAATAATTTATGATGTAAATGACCAGCATCTGGCTCTATAATTGCTTTTAATGATTTACCATGAATTATCCTTCTTACTATAGATGATAATGTATCAAAAATAGGTAATGCTAAAACCATAAGTGGCGCAACAATTACTATTGCTGTATATGTTTTGGCTATACCTAGAATAGATATTATTGACAAACAATATCCCAAAAAGTTTGAACCAGTATCTCCAATAAATGTTTTAGCAGGATTAAAGTTATATGGTAAAAATCCACACAAAGCCCCTCCTAATGCTGTTATTAATACAATTGATATTATAGGTGAGGCATTTAGTGAAAATATTATTAGTAATGATAAACAAGATATTATTGATATACCTGTTGAAAGTCCATCTAGTCCATCTATTAAATTCATTGCATTTGTTATTCCAACAATCCAAAAAACTGTAAGAAGAATATAAAACCAATTCCCTATTCCTTCTAAATTTAAAAATGGTATATCTAAGTTTTCTATTTTTATTCCAAATTTTATTACAATTATTGCAGATATTATTTGAGCTGCAAGTTTTACTAAAGCTGGAACTCCTTTTACATCATCTACAAAACATACAATACCTATAATTAATGCTCCAATAGCAAATCCTATTAATTTTGTTAAATAACTATCTTGAAATAAATCTATATTGTTTTCTATTGTCATTACTATTAACAGATAAACTATTGATACAAAAAAACCAGAGATAACAGCTAGTCCTCCAAGTCTAGGCATTGTTATTTTGTTGATACGTCTTGCATCTTGAGGTGTATCTACTGCTCCTATTTTTTTAGCTAATCTGATTGTATGTGGTGTTGCCATAAAAGCTGTCATAAATGCAATCATAAAAGCTATTAATATATCTCCCCACATGGTAAAAAACCTCTCTATTTCATATTCTCTTTTTCTATTTCTTTAATCATTTGTAATCTTTCTAAATATCTTCCACCTTTAAAAGAAGTTCCAATCCAAGCTCTTACACTTGCAATTGAAGCAGATGTAGTTATATATTGTGAAGGCAATACTAAAACATTTATATCATCATCTGCCTTTGAAGCTCTAGATACTTCTTCGTTAATTCCAAGAGCTGCTCTAATTCCTTTAAATTTATTTGCAACAATTGTCATTCCAGCACCAGATTTACAAATTAGAATTCCTTTTTCACATTCTTTTGATTGAACAGCTTTTGCAACATTTTCTGCAAAAATAGGATAATCTGTTCTTTCTTCACTATATGTGCCATAATCTTTATATTCGATTCCAATTTCTTCTAAATATTTTTTTATTTCTTCTTTTAATTTATAACCACCATGGTCACTTCCTAAAGCTATCATAATTTCCTCCTTAGTACTATTTTGCCTCAATATATCACAGAATTTTTGATATTACAATATTATTCTATATTTGAAATGTGAATTTTTTGTGAAAAAATTACTAATTAACTTTTTTTAACAAAAGTCTTGCTTTTTGCATTTATTCATGTTAAAATATTTGAAGTAAAATTTACTTTAAGAACTAAGAGGAGGTGCAAAATAAATGCCAAACATTAAATCAGCTATAAAAAGAGTTAGCGTAATCGAAAAGAAAACATTACAAAATAATATGGTAAAATCTGCATATAAAACAGCTGTTAAAACATTTGAAGCTGCAGTAGCAGAAGGAAATAAATCAGAAGCAGAAAAAGCTTTAATTGAAGCAGTTAAAAAAATAGACCAAGCTTGCACAAAAGGTGTACTTAAAGCAAATACAGCTTCAAGAAAAAAATCAGCTTTAGCAAAAAAATTAAATTCTATGCAATAAATTTTTTAGCCTTGTGTTTATACATAAGGTTTTTTTATTGCCAAAAATTTCATTTGTTTTCTCAAGTCTTTGATGCTATTATTAATTTAGAATATATATATTATACATGTATAAAGGAGATTACATATGAAAAACCTTATTAAATCAATAAAAGATAAAAAAATAAAAAGATTAGTAAAAATATTATTACTAATCTCTTTTGCTATTGGTATTTTAGGAATATTAACAATTTTAATATATTATAAATATTTTATTTCATTTAATATATTAAAACTTGGAGTATTTATAATTCAAGCTGGAATAGTATCTGCCCTATTTTCTGTTATGTGCGGAGTATTTTTTGATGACTATTTAAGCTATAATTAATTACATAAAATAATAAAGCAAAACTTAAAAAAATTTCTAATGTAAAAAAAGAGGTTTGAGTTATTTTTTACTCAAATCTCTTTTTTCATGTGGCTTTTTATAGCCTCTTAAATTTATATTAATAATTTTCTGCTTTAATTTCGAAAAATGCTTTTGGATGTTCGCAAACTGGGCATACTTCTGGAGCTTTTTGTCCAACACAAATATGTCCACAATTTCTACATTTCCAAATTCTATCTCCATCTTTGCTGAATACTAAATCACCTTCAACGTTTTCTAATAATTTTTTATATCTTTCTTCATGTTCTTTTTCAATTTTTCCAACAGCTTCAAATAAATAAGCAATTCTATCAAATCCTTCTTCTTTAGCTTCTTTAGCCATTCTGTCATACATATCTGTCCATTCAAAGTTTTCTCCTGCAGCTGCTGCTTTTAAGTTTTCTGTAGTTGTAGGAATTTCTCCTCCATTTAATAATTTAAACCACATTTTAGCATGTTCTTTTTCATTATCAGCTGTTTCTTGGAATATAGCAGCTATTTGTTCATATCCTTCTTTTTTAGCTTTACTAGCAAAATAAGTATATTTATTTCTTGCTTGAGATTCTCCTGCAAAAGCTTCCATTAAATTTTTTTCTGTTTTTGTACCTTTTAATTCTGGCATTTTCTTTCCTCCTAATTATTTATTTCTACAAGAATCACATATTCCTTCTAATGCAATTCCTTTATTTGAGATTTCTATTCCTGTTTGGCTTTCTACTATTTGTTTTATTTTTTCATATTCAAAATTATATTCAAAATCAAATACTTTACCACATTTTGTACATATTGCATGATTATGTGGCTTTGTTATGTAGTCATATCTATCTGGTCCTACAAGCATAGAAATTTTATCTATTATATTGTTTTCAACTAACATTCCTAAGTTTCTGTATACAGTACTTCTACTAACTGCAGGATCTTTAGCTTTTACAATCATATAAATTTCTTCAGCAGTTTTATGATCATGTGATTCTTTGACTACTTTAATTATTTCTTCCCTTTGCCTTGAATAGTTTTTCATAAAAATCTCCTACAAATTAGGATTAATTCCTAATTTTATAATAGGATTATATCACAAAATATTATTTTGGCAATAGATTATTCTATAAAATTTATTTTTTATTTACTAATAAATGCAAAGAAGCGCAGCAATTTTACTTGCTACGCTCCCTCTTACTGGTTTTATGATTCGATTAAACCGCAACCGGCAGATCGATATATACCAGCCATCTACGATGCTTCTTGGAAACAATCGTAAATATCGTCTCGTTTCTTATAGTTCTTCCATTTGCCACCGAAGCCCTCTCATCAGAATATACGTCGCCGTCTCTCCATACGCCCACTTTCAGTTCATACTTGGCTGCATCATGTAACGAACCGCAAAGGGTGATGAGCTGCTGCTCGATCATCTGCTTATCCTTTTTACTTATCCGCTTATCATTCCGTGCTTTTTTCATCAGCGCAACAACGTCAGGGAAATTCTGGGAAAGCAGTGCATCAATCTGGTTCTGGTTCAAAGAGTTAAGAATATTTTTGTTCATAAAAGAACCTCCTATAATATTGTTATTTGAATCGCCAATTGGCAATTAACGAGATTTATATATAGAATGACTCTACAATTATATTATAGCATATTTAATATAAATAATCAACCACAATGTTTTTATAGCAAATTTAATAAATTTGATTACATTGTCGGTAATACAGTACTTGAGCTAGCTCCTCTTCCAACTACTTGACTCATTAAACTATTCCACGTATTTGTTCCTATTATTCCATCTGCTGTAAGACCATTTTTATTTTGGAAAGATATTACTGAACTATTTGTTCTTACTCCAAATACTCCATCTAATCCTCCTGTATCATATCCTAGTGTATTAAGCGCATCTTGTGCTATACAAACATATACCCCTCTACTTCCTTGTCTTACTATAGGATACCCAGAAGCTACCTGACGTTCATCAAAGTGTACCCATCTAGGGGTTAAATTTCCGGGGTTCTACGTAATTCCATATGCGAGAACTAACTGCTAAATTTCGCATTGCATTTCTTCCTGCCTCATCTAAATTTTGACCAACGTCAAATGCCAAACCGGCATAGTGTTGAGATAGTGTTCCATGTCCACCTTCCCAAGCTCTTTTAAAAGCATATCCAACATAAATTGGTCTACCATAAATATATCTAAAGCTATTCCATGCTTCCATAGCTCTTCTATCTGTCCATAAAAGTCCTGAATTGCTTGAACCTCTGAATTCAGCCACTGTTAATGTTCTATTTGAATTATATGGCATACTTTGTGACTCTCCACGATAATATGTTTCCATACGATTAGTATTGTTATTATATACAAGAATTTTTGCCATAAAGAAACTCCTTTCATATTTTCTCTTTATACAATATGAAATTTCTTTATATTTGGTGTAATTGGCAAACAAAAAGTTCTAGACTATATTTCTATAATCTAGAACTTTTACTAATTATAATTTTATTTATTATCTTCTTTATTATCTTCAGAATTATTTATTATAACCTCTTCTTTAGTTTCATCTTTACTACTTGTTTTTATGCTATCAAAAATATTTATAAATTTAATTTCATCTCTTGTTGCTTCACTACCAAACTTATTGTAGTTATTTGATAATGTTTCTAATTTTTCAATTCTTTTTGCTGTATTTCTTACATCTCCATTAACCATATTATATATCTTCATAATTCCATCATTATTAAATTTCTTAATTCCATCTACAAGTTCATTTGAACCATCTGATAATTGATTAGTTCCTGAAACTAAAGTATTTGTTCCATCTTTTAATGTATTTGAACCATTTGCAAGTTTTATAACACCATCATTTAATGTAACTGTTCCATTTGCTAAGTCACCTGCACCTTTTGAAATTGTTGTTGCTGCATCTAATAATTGATTATTTGCAGATACTAATGTAGATGTAGATGCATCTAATGTATTTAATCCTGCTTTTAATGCACTTGAACCTGCACTTAAACTTTCTGTTCCATCTTTTAACTTAACTGTTCCTTGATATAAATTATTAGCTCCTTGGGCTAATTCACCAGATTTACTTGCTAAAGTATCAGCTCCTGTTTTTAATTCTGCAACTCCTGAATTTAATTTTTGAGTTCCTGCTTGTAAATTTTGAACTCCTGCTTTTAAAGAAGTTAATCCATTTTGTAATCCACTAATATTTTCATTTCCTGCTTGACTTAAAGCAGATATAGTTGAATTTAATGCACCATTATTTGCTTGTAAAATAGCTATACTTGAATTATTTACATTTATTTGGTTTGCTAAAATAGCTTTTACTGTTTCATCTTCTATTGAATCTAATGTTGCTTGTAAACTTCCATTTGTAGTTGTTAGTTCATCTATTTTTCCTTGATTTGTGCTTATTAATCCTTGAATTTCAGCAATTTTACCTGAATTATCTGTTCCTGTAAGTCCACTTACTCCTGCAATTATATTATCTAATCCACCAGCTATTTGATTTTCACCTGTTTGTAATTCTGTAATTCCGCTTTGAACTTCACCTAATTTTGAACTAATTACACCTAAGTTTTCATAGATTGCTGTTGCTCCTGCTGTGATTCCTTGTGCTCCACTTGATAATACATTACTACTTTCATTTAATGTACTTATTCCATTGTTAATTTGATCATAATTTGAATTTATTGTTTTTACACCTGCAGACATTTGATTCATACCACTATTAAATTCTTTAGATTTATCTACATATTGTGATGTTCCATTTTTTAATGTAGTTGCTCCATTCTTCAATTCACTACTACCACTTTTTAATGTATTTACACCATTATTTAATTCATTTGCACCATTGTTTAAACTGTTTGCTCCATCTTTTAAAGTTATAATTCCATCTTGTAATTTTACACTACCCTCTTCTATTTGAAAACTTGCATCTTTTAACTCTTCTATTTGACTATAAAGTTCATCTAATTTATCTGTAATATTGTCTAAACTACCTTCTTCTAAAACTTTAGGTGTATAAAAACTTATAATATTTCCTAATTCAAAATTTGTGCTTTCCATGGAAATTTCAATTTTACTTGGAATCTCTATATCTTCTTTATCAATATTCAAACTTTCTTGCATTCCTGGAAGTGCCATTCCTACAACAATAGTTTTACTTCCATCATTTATTACTTTTCCATTTTCTATTTCAATATTTCTGTTATTATCATTATTAATAATTGCTCCTGCAACTACAAAAAATGGTGTATATAAAGTTTCCTTTTTACCATTTATAGTTACTTCATTTTTAGATTTATTTTCATATTCTAAAGTAATTTTTACTTTTCCACTTTTACCTGCTATTTCTTCAGCAGAAATTTCTTTTCCATCTAATTCATAAGTTATTTTGCATTCTATTGGTAATTCTTTATCTGATTCATTTTGAACAGTCTCTGTTCCATTTTCATTTTCTACTGTTTCACTAATTATTGTTTTATAACTTTTACCAGATGAATCTAATTTTGTATAAACACTTTCCTCATTAGTGAATGCAAAAATTGGCATTGTATAAGCTAATAATGAAATTAGCATTATACTTGAAATACATTTTTTAATAATCTTATCCATATTTTTCACCTTTCTAATTCTCTATTTTTCTCATTCCAATTGTAGTTTTACAAATTAATTTATCAAATAATAATAAGAATGCTGGTAATACAAATACTACTGAAACCATACTTATTATTGCTCCTCTTGCCATTAATGTACATAATGAGCCAATCATTTCGATTTTTGAATATGCTCCAACTCCAAATGTTGCACCAAAGAAACATAATCCACTACTTGCAATAGATGATATTGAAGTTCCTAAGCTTGATTCAACAGATTCTGTTTTTGACATACCTTCTTTTCTATTTGTTACATATTTTGTAGTTATTAATATTGCATAATCTATTGTTGCTCCAAGTTGTATTGTTCCAATTACTATTGATGCAATAAATGGTATTTCTGTTTTTGTAAAACATGGAATTCCCATATTTATAAATATTGCAAATTCAATTACACATATTAAAATAACTGGCAATGAAATTGATCTTAATACTATAATCATCAATATAAATATAATTGCTATTGAAACTGTATTAACACTCTTAAAATCATGATCACTTATTTCTACTAAGTCTTTCATTAAAGGTCCTTCACCTGCTAAAAGTGCGTTTTCATCATATTCTTTTATAATTTTATTTACTTTATCTACTTGTTCATTTAATTCATCTGTTGCCATTTCATAACTTGAATTAATTATAACAAGCTGATATTTATCATTTTGAACTTTATCTAGTATTTCACTTGGAATCATTTCTCTTGGAATTCCTAAATCTGAAATTTTTGATAACCCAACTGTCCATTCTATTCCATCTAAAGATTCTATTTTATCTAGCATTTCGTTAACTTTTTCATCTGGAACATTTTTATCAAGTAGTAAAAGTTCTGTTGATACCATATTAAATTTTTCTTTTAATTCATTGTTTGCTGTTATACTTTGAAGTGACTTTGGCAGGCTTTTATCTAAATTATAATACACATCTGTATTCTTGTATCCAAAATATGCTATAGGCAAAATTATAATAAATGCCAATATTGTAAGCTTATAATGATTTATTGAAAAACTCTTTAATCTTTCGAATTTTGGCATAATTTCTTTATGCTTAGTTTTTTCTATTAATTTATTACACTCTAATATCATTGCTGGAAGAATTGTTATTACACATATTACTCCAAATAAAACACCTTTTGCCATAACAATTCCGATATCTTTTCCAAGTGTAAGATTCATACTACATAATGCTAGAAATCCTGCTATTGTAGTAAGTGAACTTCCTAAAACTGATACTAATGTTTTGGAGATTGCATGAGCCATTGCCTCATCATTATTACTATTTTTTTCTTTTTCTTGCATATAGCTATGATATAAGAAAATAGCAAAATCCATTGTTACACCAAGTTGCAAAACTGCACTTATTGCTTTTGTTATATAAGAAATTTCTCCTAAAAGTACGTTTGTTCCCATATTATATAAAATTGCAATTCCTATATTTAAAAGTAATAAAATTGGTGCTATATAAGAATCTAATGCTATTTGTAAAATTATTAAACATAGAGCTACAGCAATAATAACATATATTACTATTTCTGAATTAGATAAATCTCTTGTATCTAATACCACTGCTGTCATACCACTTATCTTACATCTTGTATCTGTCATTTCTCTTAAATGCTCTACTGTTTCTATTGTTACATCATCTGAAATTCCTTCTTTGAAAGTTGCAAGCATTATTGTTGAACCATCTTTATAAAATTTATCTTGAATTTCATCGGGTAACATCTCTGTTGGTACATTAGCACCTAAAACATCTGCAGTACTCATTACCATTGCAACATTATCGATTTCTTTAATTTCATCTTCTAATTTTAAAATTTCTTTTGTAGGCATATTATCTAAAATGATAACTGAAAATGCTCCCATATTAAATTCATCTGATAATATATTCTCTCCTTTAATTGTTTCTATATTATCTGGTAAATAAACTAATATGTCGTAATTTATTCTTGTAGCTTTTATTCCAATTATTGCTGGTATAAGCAATATTAAAGATAATATTAGAATAATTTTTCTGTATTTACATATTAATTCACCAAATTTATTCATATAAACCTCCTTGTACGCATTATGACTGTTGGTCACTTTTATTATTATAGTACGATACTGACCATTAGTCAATAGTTTTTCAAAAAATATTGACTGTTAGTCATTTTTATGTAATAATAATTTTATAAGTTACTTTAAGGAGATTATATTAGTGAGAATAAAAAAAGATAAATTAAACGAAGAAAATAAAGAAACAAGATTATTAAATACAGCATTTAAACTATTTACTGAAAAAGGAATTAAAGATACTTCTATTCAAGAAATAGTTGATAATGCAGATGTTGGTAAAGGAACTTTTTATTTATATTTTAAAGATAAATATGAAATAAGAGATGTTCTAATTGCAAAAAAATCTCATAAATTATTTAATGATGCATTAACAGATTTAAGAAAAACTAGTATAACTAATTTATCTGATCAAGTTATTTTTATTGTAAATCATGTTATTGATGAGTTAAAAAAGAATCAATTATTATTAAAATTTATATCAAAAAATCTTTCTTGGGGAATTTATAGTAAAACGGTTAAGAAAATATATGAAGATGTAGAAAACGAAGAAGATGGCATTTACAACTTGTTTTTAAAAGGTGTAAAAGAAAATAATATTAATTTAAAAAATCCAGATGTTACTTTATTTATGATTATAGAACTTGTTAGTTCAACATGTTTTAATTCTATATTATATAATGAACCTCTTCCAATCGATGAATACAAACCATATTTATTTGAAATTATAGAAAAATTAATTAATAATTAATCAACAAGAGCGTAGCACTTGCTACGCTCTTATTTTGTTCTCTCATTTAACTATTATCTTTTTATTCGATACCTACAATATCGATTGGTAAATCAACATAAGCTGTCCAGTCTTTCTTCCGACTATACGAAGTAATTGAAAAAATAGTTTCGTCGCGGATAACTCTCTGTTCATTGACAGCCCGTTCACGCTCAGCAGATACCGGGTTTCCTCCCCTCCAGCGGTTAAGAACAATAGTATATGTCTTTGCCTCATTAAGAGTGCAAGCCATACTGATTAGCTGTTGCTCAATCATTTTCTTGTCCAAGTTAGTAACTCTGGGTGAAAGCTTTACCTGATTGATGATTTCATTAATCTGTGGGTGATCTACTGAAAGACTCTCCAGCGTGGAATACAAATCCACATGTTTGTGTTGAGTTGGTCTACATGTCAGTATAATCATATTGTCTACCTCCTATTTGTTGTGACATGATTAACAATTCAAATGGAACAATATAAATACGGAAAAACCGATTGGCTGAATTATATCATACTTAACATAATAAATCAATCTATATAATGCTAAATTATTACAAAAATAAACTTTTATAAAATCAGCAAAAGCACAGCATTCGCTGTGCCATGCTTGTGGAATTTATAACACCACATCAATTGGTAAATCAACATATGCCACCCAGTCATTCTCCTGCCCATAGGAAACAATTGTAAACGACGTCTCATTCACAACAGTCTTTTCGGACTTGGAAACACGTAGGCGCTCATACGAATAACCACCTTCACCAAAAAAGTTTCCATAGGTTCTGTCAACAACAAGTGAATAATCCTCAACTTCATAGAGAACCTTTGCCATTGTCAGTAGCTCCTTTTGGTAAAACCGCTTGTCCTCGTCGCTGAGCCTCGGTGATTTTTTCACCTGATTAATGAGCTCATTGATCTGTACATGGTCTTCTTCAATGTGGTTTAATACGTCATATATATCCACACATTCCCGTTTTGTTGCTGTACTACAAGCTTTAATAATCATTGTCTTTTCCTCCATATTGAATAGTTTATAGTAAATATTGTGTCAATCCCTTCATAGCAATTGCTAATCAACGGATTTCAAATCATGCTTATATTAATTATAAGCTATAAAAAAAAATAAAGCAACCTAACCATTTTAATTAAGTTGCTTATCTTTTAATTTCATATTTAATTAGTTATTTATCTTTTCCATTTTATAAATTACAAATGATATAACCATTCCTATGCTAGCTGTAATTAGTTGTGTTGTTGTCATTGCTACTTGTAATGTTGATACAAGTTTTGTAGGGAATATATTAAATGCTTTTAAAATCATAAATCCAGCTGCAATTACTAAAACTTTTGTTATTATTCCTACAATTCCTGCTAAAAAGTAATTTTTTTCTTTTGATAACATTATTAATTTATAAGCATATACTAATACAAAATTTCCAATCCATATAGCTGGTATCATATATACCATATAAACTGATGCACTTTTAAATACATATCCACTTAATATTGTAGATATACTTGGCATTGTTACAACTCCTAATATTTTTTTCCATCCTTTAAGATTTATAGCTGCAACAATTAATGCTGTATTTACAATTGAACCTACTATAAGCTGAGAATTTTGAGTAATAATACTTTCAGCTCCAAAAAGTGTTTTTATTAGTTGTCCTAAAAAAGTTGGAACTAATAATGCTAATAAAAAAATTGCTATTGTCTGAACTGAATCTGCAACTTTCGAAAAATCTTTCACTCTTTTGTTAATTACATCTTCCACTTTAGTTACCATGTATGATATTTCTATCATATCCTTTCATTTATCTTTTCAAAATAATTATAGCATATTAATATAAATAATTATATATGTAATTTTTAGAATTTTAAAAAACTAAAATTAGATTCAATTTTGATTGTATAAATAATAAAAGTTACTATATCAATTTTTTTAAAGTTTTCGCCCAATATTTTTGAAATAAATTTCAAAAAATTGGTGCCCGCCATTAAGGCCCCGAACTTTAAAAAAATTATATAGTAGCTTTTATTTATAATATAAAACTTTAATTGAATCAAATTTTACTTTCCCAAATTTAAAAGTTCAAAAATCCACAAATTATTAATAATCTGTGGATTTTTATAATTATTTATTTAATTCTTCTAAGAACATTTTGTTAAGCATTTGTGGATTTGCTTTTCCTCTTGTTTCTTTCATAGCTTGTCCTACTAAGAATCCTAATGCTTTATCTTTTCCAGCTTTATAGTCTGCAACTGATTGTGGATTGTTTTCTAAAACTTTCATTACAACTTCTTTAATTGCACCTTCATCTGAAATTTGAATCCAACCTTTTTCTTCAATTATTTTACTTGGCATTTTTACTTCGTTAAATAATTCTTCTAAAACTTTTTTAGCTATTGCAGAACTAATTGTTCCTTTATCTATTAAAGTTACAAGTTCTCCTAATTCTTTACCACCAAATTTTAAATCTTCTGGTTCTTCTTCTCTTTCATTTAAGATTCTTGCAATATCTGACATTATTAAGTTTCCAACTGTTTTTGGATTCTTACAAACATCTATTGCTGCTTCAAAAAGATTAGAATAATATTTTGATGATGTTACGAAATTAGCAGCTTTTTCTGTTAATTCATATTCTTCAATATATCTTTTTCTTCTACTTTCTGGTAATTCTGGTAGTCCTTTTCTAATGTTTTCAATGTATTCATCAGATAATTTAATTGAAACTAAATCTGGTTCTGGGAAATATCTGTAATCTTGAGCATCTTCTTTATCTCTCATTGGAAATGTTCTTCCAGATACATCATCCCATCTTAATGTTTCTTGAGTAATTATATTTCCTGCTTCAAGCTCTTCTATCTGTCTTTCTGATTCATATTCAATAGCTCTTACTATACTTCTGAAAGAGTTCATGTTTTTCATTTCTGTTCTAGTTCCAAATTTATCGCTACCTTTTTTTCTAACAGATACGTTAACATCTGCTCTTAAAGAACCTTCTTGCATTTTACAGTCTGAAACTTCTATATATTCAAAAATTGATTTTAATTTTCTCATGTAAGCTTCAACTTCTTGTGCGCTTCTCATATCTGGTCTAGATACAACTTCTATTAATGGAACTCCAGCTCTGTTTAAATCTACAAAACTTCCTCTTCCATATTCATCATGATTTAATTTTCCAGCATCTTCTTCTATATGAATTCTTTCAATTCTAATTTGTTTTTCACCATCTTCTGTTTCGATATTTACATATCCTTCGTAGCATAATGGTTTATCAAACTGAGAAATTTGGTATGCTTTTGGTAAGTCTGGATAAAAATAATTTTTTCTATCATTTTTACTATTTTTTTCAATACTACAATTTGTAGCAAGACCTGCTTTTACAGCATACTCAACTACTTTTTCATTTAATACTGGTAATGTTCCTGGCATTGCCATACAAATTGGACAGCAATGTGTATTTGGCTCACCACCAAATTCTGTTGAACATGAACAGAATATTTTTGTTTTTGTAGAAAGTTCGCAGTGAACTTCTAATCCTATTACTATTTCATAATCTTCTCTTGCCATTATTTTATACCTCCTTTAAAGCTTGGTTTATTTTCTCTAAAGTTTGTATTTTGTTCATAAGTATATGCTGCTCTAAAGATTGCTTCTTCATTAAATGGCTTAGCAATTAATTGGAATCCAATTGGCATACCTTTACTATCCAATGAACATGGAATACTCATACCTGGTAGTCCACCAATATTTACTGGAACAGTACAAATATCTGCTAAATACATTTCTAATGGATTATTTGATTTTTCTCCAATTTTAAATGCTGTTGTTGGAGATGTTGGTGTTAATAATAAATCATATTTTCCAAATAATTCATCATATGCTGCTCTAATAGCTGTTCTAACTTTTTGAGCTTTTTTATAATAAGCATCATAATATCCTGATGAAAGAACATAAGTACCTAAAATAATTCTTCTTTTTACTTCTGGTCCAAAACCTTCACTTCTTGAATTTTTATAAATATCTTTTAAATTTTCAAATTTTTCAGATCTATATCCATATCTTATTCCATCAAATCTACCTAGGTTTGAACTTGCTTCAGCACAAGCAATTATATAATAAACTGCTGTTGCATATTTTCCTACATCTAATGAACAATCTTCAACAATTGCTCCCATTTCTTCATATTTTTTAGCTACATCTAATATAGCTTTTTTTACTTCTTCATTAATACCTTCTCCAAGATATTCTTTTGGAAGACCAATTCTCATTCCTTTAACATCATTTACTAAAGATTTTGTATAATCCTTTTTCTCCATATCTATTGATGTTGAATCTTTTTCATCATGACCTGCAATTAAATTTAATAACATTGCTGAATCTGTAACATCTTTTGTTAAAGGTCCTATTTGGTCTAGTGATGATGCAAAAGCAACTAATCCAAATCTTGAAACTAGACCATAAGTAGGTTTTAATCCTACAACACCACAAAGTGAAGCTGGTTGACGAATACTTCCACCTGTATCACTTCCTAATGTCCAAGGAGCAATTTCTGCTGCTACTGCTGCTGCACTACCTCCTGAAGATCCACCTGGTACTCTATCTAAGTCCCATGGATTATATGTGTTGAAAAATGCTGAATGTTCTGTTGAACCACCCATAGCAAATTCATCCATATTTAATTTTCCAAGATATACTAAATCTTGTTCATTTAATTTATCTATAACAGTTGCATTATATGGTGCAACAAAGTTTTCTAGCATTTTTGAACTACAAGTTGTTTTAGTTCCTGTTATACACATATTATCTTTTATTCCTATTGGAATACCTGCAAATTTAGAAACTGCTTTTCCTGCTTTTCTATCTTCATCAACTTTTTTTGCTTTTGCAATTGCATCTTCTTCTAAAGTAGAAACATATGCTTTTACTTTAGGATCTATTTCTTTTATTCTATCAAAGTAACTTCTTGTTATTTCTTCTGATGTTACTTCACCTTTTTCAAGCTTTTCTACAAGTTCATGTACTGTATATTCGTAAAGCTCCATTAAAATTCCTCCTTTATGTCCTTTGGGGACGTTAGTTTTAGGACATTTTTGTCCATTTTTTACGTATGTTTATATATCTTCCTTCAATTTCATATATAAATGTGGCCAAGAGTATACTCTTTTTATTTTCTCATCTTCTAATCCACGATTTACTCTTGTATCCATTAAAAATGTTTTTATACCATTATCTGCAATCATCTTACAGTTTTTAAAACTATCATCAATAAAAACATCTATATTTTCTTGTTTAGCTGCAATAAGTTTATTTTCGGCATTAATTATTAATTTGTCACAAGGAATATTATTTTTTGAAATCCATTCTTTAGTTAATTTTTCAACATCAAAATAATCCGCTGTCCATCTAGCTGTTATTAAAATTATTTTATTTCCTTCATCATGAAGTTTTTTTAGATAATCTAAAGCTAGTGTTTTAGGCTTTACATTAACTATAATTTTCTTATAATAATCTTTTAAAAATTCTAAATCTTCTTCACCTTGCCAGTTATGCAAAAATTTTGCATAAAAATGATCTGGACAATTATTCTCATTTATAATTGGCTCTCTTTTTAGAATATTTATTGTATATTCCTGAGCATAATTAACCATTACTTCATAAGTATCTGTTATTGTATCATCTATATCAATTCCTATTATCATTTATATACCTCATCTAATTTATTACTTTTGGTATTCTAAACATTCCTTCATCTTGACTTGGAGCATTTTGTAATAAAAGCTCTCTATTTTCGAAGTTTACAACTTCATCTTTTCTAAAAACATTGCACTTTTCATTTGCTGCAACAGTTTCGCTCATTCCTTCTGTATTAACATTATTAATCATATTTGCAAATTCTAAAATTTCTTGCATATCACCAGTATATTTTTCAATCTCTTCATCTGACAAATTTAAAGATGCAAGTTTTGCAATATGAATTATTTCTTCTTTACTAATTGCCATAAGCTTCTCTCCCTTCACATAATGCATTATTATATAATGAAATTGTGAAAAACACAACAAAAAAATCGCCAGCAAGGCGATTTTTTTTATTTTTTAGTAAATTCCGATTCTTCCTAAAATTACAAGGACAAAAGCAGCTAATAATTTTATAATAGCATATTTTTTAATAAATCCTTTGTCTTCTTTTTCTCCAAATAAATCTTTCATACCAAAATATGTAAGAACAATAGCAATTGCAGAAAACATTGTAGATATTGGTCCTGAAACAATTGTTATTCCGCTAACTAAACTTTCAATAATATCAATAACTCTATTAATAATTATTGGAACAGATGCAACTGTTAAGGTTGAAATAATTGTTATTAAAGATTTTTTATTGTTTTTATTCATTAGTAAAATTATGATTGCTGGAACTACAATATAAAATATTGGGTTTAATATATATGAAATAAAATCAATTACATTATTTCCAATACTTGAATATTTTCCATACTTCATTAAACTTATAATACCTGTAATTACTGAAGCTGCAATCCATACAATCATTAAAACTATAACTTTTGAAAAAACATTTTCTTCATCTTCTGCAACTCTTCTAACTGCTTCAAAAGGATTTGATAACATTTCTTTTAAAAATCCTTTTGTTTCCTCTGCATCTTTCTTTAAATCAACATTTTTAATTGAATCCTTAACTTGATTAACTGTTTCTTTTGTTTCGTTTTTTAGTTGCTCTGTGTCAACAGAAAATTTTTCTTCCTTTTCTGCCATAAAAACCTCCTCTTAACAATAGAATTTACTTTATTCTATTGTTTAATATATATTATATTAATTATAATATTTAAAATAAATTTAATTGTGAATATATTTTAGTATATATCATCTCTAGTTAATTGTTTTCCATAGCAGTCTATAAATTGTCCAAATGCAATAACAGCAAAGTCATTTGCAACAAATGCTACCATTGTTACTAAGCACATTAATCCTACTGGAAGACACACTCCTAATAAAAGAAGTGATACTACTGTACCATATAACATTAAAAATCCTGAACCTAACTTTCCTGCATATAAACGATGTACACCAAATAATCCTAAAAACCAACATAACATTAGTGCTGTTAGTCTATTCTTAGAACTTGTTTCTCTTACATCTTCTATTTTTTCCTTTTTTTGCTTTCCCATCATTTACCCCTTTCTATTTTAGCATTCCCATAATTCCATTAATTGCAGCGTTTGCAACAGCTCCTCCTCCATTGTCTGGTGCTTTAGATCCATGTGTTTGATCCATAGCTTGACCATTTACAGGTGCTAATAATACTTTTCCTGTTCCTCTATATACATTAACAAGACCTTCTCCTGAAATTCCTGAACCAATTAAACTTTTAGAAGATTTTTCAACAGTAAAATTTAATGTTCCAGACCATGCTACTGCAAAATTACCATCTACTTTTAATACATCATTTTCTAAAGATATTTCTACTAATTCATCTCTTGGAACAAAGCTTTCTAATGCAGCAATACCAGTTCCTTCTAATTTTAAGTTAAACAATCCTTCACCACCAAATACTGCAGATGAAATATTTGAACGAGCAACAACAGATTGATTTACTGTAGATTCACATGCTAAAAACATTCCATCATCAAGAACCATTCCGCCTTCCCAATTAGATAAATCTTCTAATAAAATATGTCTATATGTTGGTTCTAAAACTAATATACCCTTTCCTTTATAAACAGGTTTTACTGCTGATTCTTTTGTTACTGCACCTTTTATAGCCTTTCCTAAAAGATCTGCTGCTCCTTTTACTCCTGTTTCCATTTCTACATTTCCAACAGTCCATTGCATAGCTCCAGCACTAATTGTATATTCATTATTATTAAGCTCTATTAAAACTTGTCTTTTTCTAACATTCATTTTACTTGCGAAATATGAAGTTGTTGCAGACATTGGAGTAACACTTAAATCATTTTGATATTCAAGTACTCTCATACCTTCTTTTTTATCAATTATTTTTATATTTTCATTATTTAAAAAGTTTTTGAACTTAAACATATAAACCTCCTCTTTTGTTATATCAAAATTATATTGATAAAAAAAAATATTGTCAATGTTTAAATCACAAAAAAAGAACGTATGTATATACGTTCTTTAATTATATTTCTAATATAAATAGTTTTGTGGATTAACTGGATTTCCTCCAATTCTAATTTCTAAATGTAAATGAGGTCCAGTTGAATTTCCTGTTGAACCTACAGCACCTATTGTTGTTCCTGTATCAACAGATTGACCTACTGAAACATATAATGCACTACAGTGTGCATAATATGATTGAACACCGTTTCCATGATCAACAATAATTAAATTACCATATGATCCTTTATATGCTGCATAAGTTACTGTTCCAGCAGATATAGGTCTTATACCAGTTCCATTTGGTGCAGATATATCTAATCCTGTATGAATTGTAGATCTTGATGCACTTCTAGAACCAAATCTAGAAGATATTGATCCTGTTACAGGTATTGATAATTGCATACCATTTAAATTTCCAGAAGGAGCAGCTGTAGTTGTTGTTGCTAAACTTCTTGCTTTTGAAGCATTTAATTTTTTCATAGCAGCCTCTTTAGCAGCTTTTTCTTCTTCAGCTTTTTTAGTTTGGTATTCTGTAACTTTTGCAACTTTAAGTTCATTTAAAGTTGATGTTGCATTTTCTTTTGATACAACGTTAAGTTCAGTTGTATAAACTTCTGCTATACCTAATTTTAAATCTACTTCTTCATTTAAATCTGCTTTTATTTCATTTATTATGCTATCTGCTTCTTCTTGCGAACTAACAACTGCTTTTTGTTCACCATCTGATGTAACAGCAAAAACTTTGTAAGTTGTTGTTGTCATATTTTGTACTGCAAGCATAACATTTTTTTCTTCAGTTTCTTTTTCCCTATTTATAAGTTTAAATTCATACTCTGGTAATTGGTCTATTTCTCTAAATGCAATATTTCCAGTAGTATCTTTTATATATTTTTCTATTTTAGCTTCTATTAAATCTCTATTTGTTATAAATCCAATTGTATCACCTGCTAATGTGACTTTATAAGCAGGTTTATATTTTACACATGCTATTGTAATAATCATAGCTGAACCAATTGTGACAATCTTTAGGGTCTTGACAGCTTCTTTTGTATAATATTTAACCCAATTTTTTAAAATAAAATTCACTCTCCTTTTTATGCTTTTTAAAATTCGCCACTAAGCAATATTTTACCATAAATAGAGCACCAATTCAAGGAAAACTTTTTTTGATTAACCAAACTTATTGCGCTTTAGACAAGATTTACCATTTTCACGAGTTGTAGTTTCACAGATTACTTTATGGTGCTCTTTATATCTCTTTTTTTCTCTTATTTTCTATATGTTTGATTATTGTCTTTTTGACATTAGTGGTTTTTTCGACACTTTTTTCCATCATTTTTATATATTTTTTAGATATCAATCCCAAAAAAACACACTATTAATATTTCCCAGATTTTATATTTTATTAAAATTAAAGGCAAAAAATGATTACTATTTTTAAATTTGTATTAACATGAAAAATACTTGCCAAAAAAATTTTTAAGGCAAGTATTTTATTTACTATTTAATTTTTTTCTTTTTGTTCCATACTGTTACTATCACATTTAGTATACTTACAAATACTATTGTTGCTTCTGCAATGACTATTATTTTATCTCCTGTATCTGGAACTTTTTTATTAGTATTCACATTTGAATTAGAGTTATTGCTTGCATTGATATTTTTTTGTGTTTCTTTAATATTTGTTCCATTTTTTTGTACTGTTTTATCATTGTTGTTATTGTTACTATTATTATTGTTTTTATTGTTGTTATCATCTTTTTCATTATTAATAATAATATTATTATTTGCATTTGTATTGTCATTAGTATTTGTATTAGTATTGGTATTTGTATCAGTATTTGTATTAGTGTTGTGATTAGTATTGGTATTTGTATTAGTGTTGTCATTAGTATTGGTATTAGTATTAGTATTAGTATTAGTATTAGTATTAGTGTTAGTATTTGTGTTTGTATTGGTATTAGTATTAGTATTTGTATTAGTATTAGTATTTGTATTTGTGTTTGTATTTGTGTTTGTGTTTGTGTTTGTGTTTGTGTTAGTATTGGTATTGGTATTAGTGTTAGTGTTAGTGTTAGTGTTAGTATTGGTATTAGTATTTGTGTTAGTGTTAGTGTTAGTGTTAGTATTGGTATTAGTATTTATGTTAGTGTTAGTATTTGTATTGGTATTAGTGTTAGTGTTAGTGTTTGTATTTGTATTAGTGTTAGTGTTTGTGTTAGTATTTGTATTGGTATTAGTATTGGTGTTGGTATTAGTATTTGTATTTGTGTTGTCATCGTCTTTTGGTGGATCTGGAATTTTTATTTTTTCATAATAAACTTTTATCACATACCCACTGCTTACCATATCTGGTATTTCCTCGGGTTCTATTCTTTCTATTTGATATCCTGCATATTTATCTTCATCTTTTATTAAAGATTTATCTATTCTTATGGTATCTTCATCTAATACATATACTATTTCTGTTATTAATTTTGTATCTTCTTCAACTTTTTCTCCATCTTTATAATATTCTACTGTATAACTTAATTCTTTTGTTTGTGTTTCATCTTTTACATAATATACTTTTACTATTGTTCCACTTTCTATTTCATCTTTTATTTCAAATGGAATTACTAAATCAATTTTGTATCCTAAATACTTATATTCGTTATTTATTAAGTTTCTATCTAATTTTAAAGTATTTGGTTCAGATTTATTTACAGTTTGTTTTATAACTTTGGATTCAACCTTTTTACCATCTTTATAGTATTCTACTATATAATTTAAATCTTTTGTTTCTAATTCGTCTTTCACATAGTAAACTTTTATTATATCGCCATTGTTTATTTCATCTAATACTTCTTCTGGGTCTGTTCTTTCTATTCTATATCCCGGATATTTACTTGTGTCGTTTACCAATGATTTGTCCATAATTAGAACTTCTGAGTCTAATACATGTACTGTTTCTGTTACTATCTTTGTATCTTTTTCAACTTTTTCTTCATCTTTGTAGTATTCTACTGTATAGCTTATCTTTTTTGTTTGTGTCTCATCTTTTACGTAGTATACTTTTATTACATCACCAGTATTTACATTTTCTGCAATCTCTTCTGGGTCTGTTTTTTCTATTTTATATCCTAAATATTTATTTGCATCATTTACCAAAGATTCATCTAAAACTAAACTATCTGGTTCTAATACATATACTGTTTCTGTTACTATCTTTGTATCTTCTTCGACCTTTTCTCCGTCTTTATAATATTCTACTGTATAATTTATTTCTTTTGTTTGTGACTCATCTTTTATGTAGTATACTTTTATTACATCACCATTGTTTACATTTTCTGGAATCACTTCTGGTTCTGTCTTTTCTAATTTATATCCTAAATATTTATTTTCATCGTTTACCAAAGATTTATCTAAAACTAAACTATCTGGTTCTAATATATCTACTTTTTGTGTTATTACTTTTGTATCTTCTTCAACTTTTTCACCATCTCTATAATACTCTACAACATAGCTTAGATCTTTTGTGATTTCTCTATAAGGTATTCTCTCCCACTTTGCATACAATGTTATATTTTCTGTTGGAGTATATGTTGTATCTTCTGGAGATGTTACTTGATTTATGCACTCTTCCTCACTATACCAGCCACAGAATCTATATCCTAGTCTTTCTGGTGTATATTCTACACTTGTTGGTATCCACACTGCATACATATTTTTTACATCTTTATCTATAACAGATAATTCAACAATTACCTCTTCATCATAATATAATTTCCACTCATCATCATCTGTTGACCAACCATCAAATTTGTATTCTACTATTTTATCTAAGTTTTCGCTTCCTTCATAATTATGATTATAAGTAACTAAATATTTTCTTTTATATCCATTTTTGGTTATTGCTTTTTCTACACCATATGTATGATAACTATCTTCGGTGCTTCCCTCTGTTGCTCCATTTCCATAATATTTTACTGTGTAATCTATTTTTTCCCATTTTGCATAAAGTATGATATCTCCTGTTGGTGTATAATTTCCATTGTCGTCTACTCTATCTCCTGTTCCATCTGCTGTTGGATACCAACCACAGAATTTATATCCTACTCTTATTGGAATATAATAAATACTTGTTGAATCCCATACTGCATATAAATTTATTATATCTTTATCTTTTGTTGTTAAGTTTACTACACTTTGCATGTCATCAAATACTTTTTCTCCATTTGGTGACATTGCCCATCCTTTAAATTTA
>JAAGKN010000909.1_pt1 | contig 72211 bp, 54 predicted proteins | sample 6206371 | NCBI WGS metagenome assembly JAAGKN01 (sample SAMN11533720, study PRJNA540317) | gut metagenome | isolation source: fecal pellets from male and female animal of same cohort | host: Peromyscus leucopus | place: USA:CA | collected 2017 | reverse complement strand
ACTTTTAATAGTTAGTCTTTCTCTTAATTCCGTAAATCTGTTAAGTATAACGATAGAAGCAGCCATTCCGTCTTCCTTCTGCGATATGCAATAAAGGAATAACATGAAATAAATTATAACCATTAGCGCGCCGGACGTCAATGGGGTATGATAAGCATAGGAAAAGAGAGGAAAAAGAAAATCAATCATGATGAAAGGATGGAATTTTATGGAACTCGAACTTACAAACCAATGGGATAAGACATTTCCCAAAAGCGAAAAGGTAAATCACAGGAAGGTGACCTTCCATAACCGCTATGGCATTACGCTTGCGGCTGATCTGTATGAGCCGAAGGATGCATTCCGGCAGACTGGCAGCTATTGCGGTGTGCGGTCCCTTTGGAGCGGTGAAGGAACAGGCGGCAGGGCTGTATGCACAGACCATGGCAGAGCGTGGATTCCTGACGATTGCCTTTGATCCTTCTTATACCGGTGAGAGCGGCGGCGAGCCCCGGTATATGGCGTCCCCTGATATCAATACCGAAGATTTTCAGGCAGCGGTGGATTTCCTTTCTGTACAGGATAATGTTGATCCGGAGAAGATTGGTATCATCGGTATCTGCGGCTGGGGCGGCCTGGCATTGAATGCGGCGGCACTGGATACCCGCATTAAGGCAACGGTGGCTTCTACTATGTATGATATGACCCGTGTCAATGCGAATGGGTATTTTGATTCCGAGGCTTCTGCTGATGCAAGGTATGAAAAAAAGAAGGCTATGAATGCGCAGAGGATTGTTGATTATAAGAATGGCAGCTATGCGCTGGGGGGCGGCGTTGTGGATCCGCTTCCGAAAGATGCGCCTTTCTTTGTGGCAGATTATTATGATTATTATAAGACAGACCGCGGCTATCATAAACGTTCCCTGAACTCTAACGGGGGCTGGAATGTGATTGGCTGTATGTCCTTTATGAACCAGCCGATCTTAAAGTACAGCAATGAAATCCGCAGCGCGGTTCTGGTAATGCATGGCGAAAAAGCGCATTCCTGCTATTTCAGCCGTGACGCATATGCGGATATGGTAAAGGATAATCCGTATGCAGATAACAAGGAACTGCTTATCATTCCGGATGCTGTCCATACTGACCTGTATGACGGGGGCGGAAAGAATGCCATCCCGTTTGATAAACTGGAGCAGTTTTTTAAGGAGTATTTGAAATAGAATGTTTGTAGGGGATGTGCCGCCAGGAAGAGTATATTACAATGGGAGAGGAAGTGATTTATCATAGATGAAAAAAATAATTTGCGTGGCACTGTTTACAGTGCTGCTTGCGATGACAGCCTGTGGAAACGGAAGTGAGAACGATGTTCAGGAAGACATAGAACAGCAGGAGGTAACAGAGATGAAGATGAAAATTCAGATTGGAGACACTGCTTTTACAGCAACTCTGGCAGAGAATTCCTCCGTGGATGCACTGAAGGAACTGATGGCGGACGGCCCGCTCACCCTGAATATGAGCGATTATGCCAGTATGGAAAAAGGCGCAGATTTAGGGGTTACGCTGCCTCAGAACAATGAACAGATGAATACGCAGGCCGGCGATATTATTCTGTATCAGGGCAGGACATTTGTGATCTATTATGACACCAATTCATGGAGTCTGACACCCATTGGGAAAATTGATAATGTGGATGCGGAAAAATTAAGGGAGGTGTTGGGAACCGGCGATGTAACGGTAACTTTATCCCTTGAAGCGGATGACGAATGATTTTACTTCTATGCGCGGAAGGCAGCAGGGGAAATCTCTTCTTTCCTATATCACTATCACCTGACTGGCATGAATACATGGCAGCGGAATTTACAATGAGCAGAATACAAAATTGATTTGTTCTGATAAAGATGGTAAAATCAAATTGAAAATTCCGGTTAAGGTGGGGGATTAAAGCGATGAACAAAGAAATGAAAAATAAGCTGGAGACTTGTTTTAGTCGTGAAGTCAGCCCGAAGGACTGCTATGGAGCGCTTCCGTATATGAAGGAAAATCTGGGGCGGATTGACTTTGACGATGACAGCGACATGAGTGACATGATAGATATTATTTTGCGCGCGTTAAGGTTAGATGGAAATAATATACAATTTGTGGAGTTTTTGATTTCCAACGGCTTCGATATAAACTATAAACTGGCGGGAAATAACTGTCTGCTGTTAAAATATGTGGATGACGCGCTGGAGAATGAGACATTGGAGCTTGAGGTGATAAAACAGCTGATTAAGCTCGGCGCAGATGTCTGTTCCGAAACCTTAGACGGCGACAATGTGCTTTCCATTTTGGCAGGACGAGACGAAGCGGTTGCTGTTTATATGGTCGGTTCCTACGACCTGACCCGGCTTGACCAGACGGATAAATATGGGGCAACGCCTTTGATGTACGCAGCAATGAGAGGATATAACAGACTTGCCAAAATGCTGATTGAACAGGGCTTTGAGGTAAATGCAACAGGCAGCGCACCTGTTGCCGATAAAGCTTTGGCAGTAGAAACGGATGGGGTTTCTCCTCTTGCCCTTGCCATTCGGTTCGGCAATGTTGAGATGGTTCGTATGCTGCTTGAGGCCGGTGCAGATGAAACAATCTATGATGCAGAAGGAAATCCGCCTGTTTTTTCGCTGGTACTTTATCCGGATGACTTCTTTCGCGAATTTTTTGGCAGGATTGTTAAGGATGACAATCCCATCTTTAAGAACAAACAGGAAATTGTTTCCCTGCTGGAACAGCTGGATCTTACAAATTCGGAAGGATATACCGTGCTTATGAAGTCGCTGTTCCCTATGAAATTCTGGTTTACCGGACATAAGGAAGGAATTTCGGCGCAGAAGAATCTTTTGATTGCGCTGGAACTGATAAAACAAGGCGCAGATGTAAATGTAATAGGAAATGACGGCAAGTGCCCGCTGCATCAGGCTGTGGTGACGGTTGAGGAGGTGGCGAGAGAACTTGTGAAAGCCGGTGCGGATATCAATGTGCAGGATAATGATGGCAACACGCCCCTGATGTATGCATGCATGAAAGCAAAAGAGGAAACCGTACTCTGGCTTTTGAAGGCAGGTGCTGACTATAAGATTCAAAATAACGAAGGCAAGACTGCCGAGGACATAGCAACGGAAAAAGGTTATTCCCGTGCACTGGAACTGATGGAGTCCGGCGACACACTGCTGCAGGCCTGCAAAAACAATCAGAAGAGAGCAGTGCAGGTGATTTTAAAACGCGGAGGTGCAGACATAAACGAGCGTGATGAAGAGTGTGGCACGCCTCTGATTTACGCCTGCCGGAACAATGCGCTTGATATCGTAAAAATGCTGCTTGACTATGGCGCGGATCCGAACGTCGGAGACCAGAAAAACCTTATGCCGCTGCATTATGCGGCGGCATTGGGTAATTTGCCAATCATCAATTTGCTTGTAAAAGCCGGGGCAGACGTAAACTGTACGGACATCAACGGCGATACGCCATTGATGTTTATGGCCAAAAACGGGAGGTCTGCGGCTTCGCTTCAATTTATTAAGAACCAGGAGGTTGACATCAGTATCAAAGATAATGCCGGACGCACGGCTGGCATGTATGCCATTGCGGCCAAGCAGCAGCAGCTTGTAAAGGCATTTCTGCCGTTATTGGGAACAGATGCGGACGATACGGATAATGATGGCTTTACAATGCTTCACTACGCCTGCCAATTTGGGCAGATTGAAATTGTAAAGCTTCTTCTGCAAAAAAATCAGAGCAGTGTAAATAAGGCCAGCGATATTGGAGAAACCCCTCTTATGATGGCGGCAAGGAACTCCAATCTGGTGATTGTGAAGCTGCTGCTTGAGGCGGGGGCGGCGGCAGACTGCGCCAATATAAAAGGGCTTACGGCGCTGCATCTGGCGGCTGCGAACGGAAATGTTTTTCTGGGGAAAGCGCTGCTTGAGGCGGGGGCAGACATCAATGCAAAGTTAAGGGAAGGACACACACCTTTGATGTATGCGATTGTCCAGGGTAAGAGTGAATTTGCGGAGATGCTGATACTGGAAGGCGCGGATGTGAATGCTGCGGATAATGATCAGGGCAGCGCATTGGCTTATGCGATTGACGCGGAAATGCCGCAGATTGTGGAATTGCTGATTGAGGCAGGCGCGAATAGCTTTTGACGAATAGAGAAAGAAATTAAAATGCGGTCAGGTTTTCGGATATTACGAGGACTTGGCCGCTATTTTTTTGTGAATGAGCCAGAAATTATCATTGACAATAACATTAACAATATGTATAATGATAACACAACAGATAATCCTGGGATAAACAAAGAGAAAGGACAGGTGTGAAATGAGAAAGTTATCGGATTCAGAGTTTGAGATTATGAAAGTCCTATGGAGTCAGGATGCCTCCATGACCTCCAATGAGATTTTGGACAGGGTAAAGGATAAATACGACTGGAAGCTGGCAGGGCTGATGACATTCCTGGCAAGGATGGTTGACAAGGGATATGTGTATTGTGACAGAAGCACCCGCACTAACTATTACTCTGCAGTTGTGTCACAGGATGAGTATAAGTTTCAGGAGAGTGAAACCTTTTTGGAAAAGCTGTACGACAGTTCCGCTGCAAACCTGATTGCTCATCTCTGTAAAGGGAAAAAAATCTCGAAGAAGGAGATAACGGAATTGAGAGATTACCTTGATTCTCTGGAGAAGGAAGAAGGGGGGGAAGAATAATGGGACAGTTCATGATGGGGGTTTTCAATACCTCAGCGGTGGTGGGGCTGAGCATTGCCGCAGCGGGTATTTTATTAAGAGTCGGCAGAAAACGCTACAGTGCAAGGTGCAGAAAACGGATATGGATTTTTATGGCCTTCTGTCTCCTTATCCCTTTTCACATGTTCCATCTTCCGGGAGCATACACCGCAGAAATTCCTGACATGGTGCTGCAGGAGTTTGAAAGCCAGGCAGCAGGCAGCGCAGGCGGCCAGGGAATGACGAATACCGGACAGTTCATACAGAGTTCTTCTTTTCAGAATTATGGACAGAGCAGTTCAGGAATGGAACTGACGGTGGCGGATGTACTCTTTGCCGTTTGGGCGTGTGCGGGCGTATTGCTTGCAGCTTGGTATGCGGCGGGTTACTGGAGGATGCGGAGCAGGATCAGACGTTGGAGCAGTGAATGTGAGGACAGGCATGTGCAGGAGGTTATTGCGAAGGTGGCCGCCGAATGCAGATTGAAAAGGATTCCTGCAGTGCGTATCATGAAGGAATCCACAGAGAGCCCCTTTACCACGGGGGTGCTGAAAAATGTTATCATACTGCCGGATGATGCCCTGCATGAGAAGGATTTGCAGTTTATCCTAAAGCACGAGGCAATCCATTGCAGGAATCATGATGTTTTATGGAAACTGTTCTTTCTTATAGTGAATATTATCCATTGGTTCAATCCCCTTGTCTGGTTTTTGCGGAGGGCTGCGGAGCAGGATACGGAAATTGCCTGTGACGAGGATGTGTTGTCCCTGGCATCAGGAGAGGAGCGGAAAGAGTACAGTGATGTGATTATGTTCTGGGTTGAGAGGAGTCAGTACAGGGGAAGCGCTGTTTCCACCGGCTATGTGAACGGAGTGAAATTCCTGAAGCGAAGGTTTGACAGTATTTTTAACGGAGGAAAGAAAAAGAACGGTCTCCTGTTGGCAGTGGGAGTCTGCATTCTGGCGCTGGTGCTTGGGTGTGTCATTCAGCTGCAGAGCGGCGGCAGGGTGTATGCAAAAAGGGAGATAGCCATCGACGATGGTTTTGAGGTGAGGACGGACGTAAACGGGGACGGGGAAGCGGAAAGAGTATATGTGTCGGATAACGTATCAGGAGATTACGCAAGTACCCAGGTAAATGTGAGGTTTGGCAACGGTGAAACTGCCTGGATAAGCTACCCTGATTATTGGGATTCCTATCTTGTGGTGGGAGACCTGAGCGGAAATGGGGCCGCCGATATCGTTCTGATAAAAACTGCCAGGGGGAGCACCTATGGAGGAGGAGAGATAACGGTGCTGCATGTGCAGACAGATGAGACAGGGAAGCCGGAACTGGTGGAATATCCCGGTAATTTTATACGGAATCCTGCCCTGGAACTGAAATGGACAGGCTGGGAGGATTACACAGGCGAGGACATGCCGGACGATGAATATTCTGTTGCACAGCCGGCTGGCTTTGGGCCGGAGTACTGGGACTTTGCGGGTATGGGTGCAACCATCATAGAGAAGGATGGAAAGACCATGCTCCGCCTGATTGCCTTTGTAGATGCATGGACAGAGAGCGTCAAATGCATAGACTGTTCATACACGCCGGAAGGGTGGTATATCGAGGATATGCAGATGATTTACGATTACTGGGGCGGCGGCTGGGAAGACGAACTGCTGGGATATACCTGGGGAGCAGGTGCGGCATCTTCGGAACCTTTATCGGAAGAAGTCGGAAAAGTGTCCCCGCAGGCGGATGACAGGTCATATGCGGGTGGCGTTCACTTTGGATAAAACATCAGTATAGCAGGATTCTACATTGTATTTTCGGAAGCATGGCGGTAGAATGGATTTATGATGATTTATGATAAATGTAAGGAGCCGATTTTATGTACAGAGAAGAACACCCCAATCCTCAATTTTACAGAAATGAATGGGAGAATCTTAACGGCGAATGGGACTTTGAATTTGACTTTGGCGTCAGCGGAACAGAGCGCAGGCTGTATGAGAGCGATAAATTCAGCAGACAGATAACAGTGCCCTTTTGTCCCGAGAGTAAATTATCAGGCATAGAGTACAAAGATTTTATGAACTGTGTCTGGTATATGAGAAAGTTTGACGTTTCAGAAGAATGGAAGGCATCCGGCAGAGTTTTTATCCATTTCGGCGCAGTGGATTATAAGGCTGTCGTATATGTAAATAAAAAAGAAGTGGGAACACATATCGGGGGATATACTTCGTTTCAGTTTGACATAACGGACTATATAACCGATGGCACTAATGTTGTCTGTATCTGTGCGGAGGACGATAACAGGCACGGCAGCCAGCCGCGGGGCAAGCAGGCGGAGAAATATGCTTCATCAGGCTGTGATTATACACGGACAACGGGCATATGGCAGACCGTATGGCTGGAACATACGCCGGACAGTTATATCAAAAATTTCCGGTTCTATCCTGATGTCAGGAACGGCAGGCTGCTGTTTGATGTAAACGCACAGGGAGCAGAGCGTTTGGAAATAGCAGTGTCTTACAACGGAAAGTTTATGGGCAGCGCGGAACTTGCATCTGACGCAAGTGTGATAAAAGGGGAAATCCAACTGTTGGAAAAGCATCTGTGGGAGCCGGGCAATGGCAGGCTGTATGATGTTGAACTCCGATATGGCAAGGATATTGTCAGAAGCTATTTCGGTTTAAGAGAAATAAAAATGGATGGTCTTAAATTCCTTCTCAATGGGAAATCCGTATTTCAGCGCCTTGTGCTTGACCAGGGATATTATCAGGACGGGATTTATACGGCTCCGTCGGAGGAGGATTTGATAAGGGATATACAGCTTTCCTTAGATGCGGGATTTAACGGCGCGAGACTGCATCAAAAGGTGTTTGAGCCGAGATTTTTATACCACTGTGACAAGATGGGGTATATGGTATGGGGCGAATTCCCGAACTGGGGACTGGACATTTCCTGCCCTGCAACACTTCCGTCCTATATCAGCCAATGGCGGGAAGCTGTGGAGCGTGATTTCAATCATCCTTCGATCATCGGCTGGTGTCCCTTTAATGAAACCTGGGACTATCAGGGGAAAAGGCAGTGGGACGAACTGATTTCCACAATCTACTATATGACAAAGGCAATGGATTACACGCGTCCCTGCATTGATACAAGCGGGCATTACCATGTTGTTACAGACATTTTTGATGTTCATGATTATGAGCAGAACCCTGAAATTTTCGGAGCCAGATTTAAGAATCTTATCCGAGGGTAAAATTGATAATTTTGCAAACGACCGTCAGACATATAAGGGGGAGCCTGTGTTTGTAAGCGAATATGGCGGCATCAGCCGTGCTGCTGACAATACAAAGGCTGGGGCTACGGAACATCGCCGGAAAATGATGAGGAATTTATGGAACGCTATGAGGGACTGACCTCTGCCCTTTTAGATAATCCATATATCTTTGGTTTTTGCTACACACAGCTCTATGATATTGAGCAGGAGGTAAACGGTCTTTATACATACGATCGGGAGCCGAAGTTCAATATGGATCGGATAAGGGCAGTGAATATGAGAAAAGCCGCCATAGAATAAAATCATGGCAATCGGATACAGCTTTACGGGGATAATCTGTTTTTATCTCCCCATTCACACATTCCGTCTAAAATGGGAATCAGAGATTTTCCGCGTTCTGTAAGGCTGTATTCCACCTTTGGGGGAATCTGCGGATATTCTTTTCTGTGTACCAACTGGTCTGCTTCCAATTCTTTTAAAGTGGAACTAAGTGTTTTATAAGAAATTTCCCCGATATATTTTTTCATTTCATTAAAACGGACAATACCAAATTCCATAAGGGTATAAAGAATTGTCATTTTATATTTTCCATTGATCAGGGATAAGGTATAGCTGAAACCTGTTGTTTCAAGACATTCTTGTGATATACAGCGTTCACTCATTTTTTACACTCTCCTTTAGGTAAGTATATAACCTTATGTAAGTATCGCACTTGAATGTGCGTACTTGTTTTCTGTTCCGTTCTCGCTATAATTATAATATCAACAGCAGGAAAAGTCAATCCTGCGGATGCACAAATAATGGAGGATGATTTATGAGTAAAAAAATTGTAGTGATTACCGGAAGTCCCCGTAAAAACGGAAACAGCTTTGCCATGACGGACGCATTTATCAAGGCGGCCGAGGAAAAGGGGCATACCGTTACCCGTTTTGATGCGGCTTTGAAAAAAGAGGCGGATGCCGTGCATGTGAAACCTGCTTTTCTACAGGAAAAGCCTGTACCTTTGATGATGATTTCAATACGATTGCACCGGCTATTTTAGAGGCGGATGCCATTGTATTTACCATGCCGGTTTATTGGTATTCAATCCCGGCACAGATCAAGGGTGTCATTGACCGGATATTTTCTTTTGTTGTGGGCGGCAAGGATATTTCCGGTAAGGAATGTGCGCTGATCACCTGCTGTGAGGAAGAGGATATGTCTGTGATGGACGGCGTCCGTGTTCCGATGGAGCGCATGTGTGCTCTGAATAAATGGAAGATGGTCGGTGAGGTTCTGATTCCCGGCGTGCTGAATGTGGGCGATATTGAGAAAACGGATGGCTGTAAAAAGGCGGCGGCACTGGCGGATGTAATCTCGGATAAAACATCAATATAGCAGGATTTTACATTGTATTTTAAAAGGCATGGCAATAAAATAGTCCTAACATAATCTGAGAAGGAGAGTTTTATTATGGACAGAGTACAGATTATTTTGAGGGACAACTGGAGATTTTGCCTGGAGGAGCAGGAGAATCTGTGCCATGCCGGGAAGGCGGAAAGAGCAGATAGTCCGGCAGGGGGAACGGACGGCGCTGGCGGTTCGAAGGGTGAATATCCATATCTGGACACGGATGCGGCGTGGTACAAGGGATATGATGACAGCGCGTGGCAGCAGGTCACGGTGCCCCATGACTGGTCTGTGGAATATCCTTTTTCCAGGGCTTATTCCAGCGGGACAGGTTATCTTGGCGGAGGCGTAGGCTGGTACAGGGTACATTTTTTCCTGCCGGAGGAATATCGGGGGAAGAATGTCCGGGTGGTGTTTGACGGAATTTACAAGAACAGCCAGGTATGGTGCAACAGCTATTATCTGGGAAAGCGTCCTTATGGTTACAGCACCTTTTCCTATGACATTACTCATGCTGCTGCCTTTGGCGATGCGGAAAATGTAATCTGCGTAAAAGTGAACCACAGAGACATTGCGGATTCCAGGTGGTTTACCGGCAGCGGGATTACCAGAAAGGTCTGTCTGGTGGTGCAGGAGCCTGTGCATCCTGCGGAATACGGGGTGTTCTTCCGGACAGAGCAGGTCATTCCGGATGAAGGAGAATCCGCACAAGGAACCGGCCGGGCGCGGGTTCTGGTGCGCCATGAGGTAAACAGCCTATGTGATGTAAACGGCGTATGTGATGTAAATGGCGTATCCGGTATGGGGGAGGTGGACACGCAGCTCCCGGTGCATATCCGTACGGTATTGCAGAATGCGGAGGGAGAGGCGGTTCTCACCCTGGAAGGGGCGGCGCGTACAGGAGGTTCCTGCGTTCTTGAGGGGGTGCTGGAGCAGGCAAGGCTCTGGTCGCCGGAGCAGCCTTATCTGTATACCCTGCGGACCTGGTACGCAATCCCGGAAGAGGAAGACAAGGCAGGGCAATTTTATCTGGTGGACGAGAGCAAGGTGGGGATTCGCAGTATTTCCTTTCACCCGGAAAAAGGCTTTTTCCTGAACGGACAGGAGACGAAGCTGAAGGGAGTCTGTGTGCATCACGACGGCGGTGCCCTGGGAGCAGCCATGGAGCCGGAGGTCTGGCAGAGAAGACTGGAAGCGCTGCAGGAGTGCGGCTGTAACGCTATCCGCTGCAGCCACAATCCCCACATGCCGGAATTGTATGATCTCTGCGACCAAATGGGCTTCCTGATGATGGATGAAGCCTTTGATGAGTGGGAGAATGCGAAAAACAAGTGGTCTACGGGCCATAATGTATATCCGCCCAGACACCAGGGCTATTTTGAGGACTTTCCTCAGTGGCATGAGGCTGATCTCCGGGCCATGGTCAGGCGGGACAGGAATCATCCTTCTGTGATCCTGTGGAGCATCGGGAACGAGATTGATTATCCCAACGACCCTTATTGCCATCCTGCTTTCGATACCATGACGGGAAACAATGACGCCAATAAGCCCGCGGCGGAACGGCAGTATGATCCCTGTAAGCCTAATGCGGAGAGGCTGGCCGTTATCGCAGGAATGCTGGAAAGGATTGTCCGTCAGGAGGACGACAGCCGCCCGGTGACGCTGGCGGCAGCTTTTCCTGAACTGTCAGCGGAGACAGGACTGCTGGAAGGCCTGGATGTGGCTGGCTATAATTATAAGGAGCATTTGTATGAAAAGGATCATGCCAGATTCCCCCTGCGTCCGCTGCTTGGCAGTGAAAATGGACATGGATACAGGGAGTGGCTGGCGGTGAGGGACAACTCTTACATCAGCGGCCAGTTCCTGTGGACCGGAATTGATTATCTGGGAGAGGCCCACGGATGGCCGATACATGGATCCGGTGCAGGAATCCTGACTTGTGCAGGGGACAGAAAACCGGAATTCTACAGGAGAAAGTCGTTCTGGGTGCAGGAGCCGGTGCTGGCACTGGCCACCAAGCGCGCGGGGCAGAAAGGCTGGCAGCCTGCGAGAAATCACTGGAATTATGAGCCGGGAGAGGAAATCCAGGTGGAGGTATATACGAACCTGCCACGGGTAAGGCTTTCCCTGAACGGACAGGAAATTGGCTGTCTGAGCGGTCCGTATAATCTTGATGGTGCATTTGGTTTCCGGGTGTTTTGGGAGCCGGGAATTTTGGAGGCGGAAGGATATGGGGAGGTGAGACCCGGCGGCGTGGAAGATGACAGCCGGGAGAACGGTAATACAGAGAACGCTCCTGTGGCTGTCAGCCGTTTATCCACCACAGACTCCGGGGAAAAGGTGTCTTGCAGTCTGTGGCATGGGCAGGATAGACTGACAGGAAAAACCTGGGAGGAAGCATCGGAGGAACCGGGCTACCTTTACCAGATAGAGCTTCGGCTGCTGGATGACCGGGGCCGTCGGGTGAGATGGCAGGAAAGGGTTCTGACGGCGAAGGTGGAAGGAAACGGTGAACTGGCCGGTCTGGAAAGCGGGAATTTGGGAGATGTAACGCCCTATTGTCAGGACAGCCGTTCCACCTTCGGCGGGAGACTGCTTGCCTTTGTGCGCCGGCTGGGCGAAGGGGAGATTAAGGTAAAGGTCTTCATGGACGGAGCATCCGCGCAGGAAAGCAGTCCGGCGGGAACTGTTGTGCTGGGCAGCCATAAGGACAATGACACAGAATAAAAAATGCGGGGAACGAAGGGGTTCCCCGCATTTTATTGACCTTACAGAAACAATTTCTCCAGCGTGGTCTTTACGGCTCCGACGCCGGAGGACAGTTCCGTAAAATAATGTTTTACCAGATCGGCCATGTGGATGGCGGTCAAATCCACGCCGAAGATTTTCTCGTTTGACAGCAGGGTATCCAGGCGGGATAAATCTTTGGGGGCATCATCCAGCCGGTAGCCAGCCACACAGGCCATGGCGGTATCCAACAGGGGATCGCTGCTGGGAGAGAAAGCATTGCCCTCATCATCCACCGCCATCAGATACCGCAGCCAGCCTGCAAATACCAGAGGAATCAGCTTTAAATCCGCCGCATCCAAATCCGGGCGATTCAGATATGCCTTGATGGTCTCGCCAAAGCGGATAGCCAGCTTCTGGGAAGTGTCGGTTGCAATGCGCTGAGGCGTGTCAGGCATAAAAGGGTTTGGGATGCGGACATGAACTACCGTATCCAGAAATTCCCCAGGATCCAGTATGCCGGGGTTCACCACCACAGGCAGGCCCTCCTGATAGCCGATACGTTCCGCAAAGTCTTTTAACAGCGGGTTCTTCATCTCCTCGGACACCAGCGTATAGCCAAGCAGGCAGCCGTAGATGGCAAGGGTGGTGTGCAGCGGGTTAAGACAGGTGCAGACTTTCATTTTCTCCACCTTGTCCACAGTCTCCCTGTCAGTGAAGATTACGCCGCCCTTCTCCAGAGCAGGCCGTCCGTTGGGGAAAATATCTTCAATCACCAGATATTCGCATTCCTCTGCATTGACAAAAGGGGCCACATAGGTGTTTTTAGCGGTGACGGCGGCGTCCAGCCCCTGAATACCATCCTGATTCAGCATAGCCTCTACTTTTGTGTCGGGTCTGGGAGTGATTTTGTCAATCATGGACCAGGGGAAGGATACGGACGCAGTGTCTCTTACATAAGAGGCAAAACCCACCTCCGCCAGTCCTTTTTCGCACCAGGCATCGGCAAAAGCCCTTACGGCCTCTGCCAGCTTATCCCCGTTGTGGGAGCAATTGTCCATACTCACCATGGCGATGGGCATTTTACCATTTACATAGCGGTGGTAAAGCAGTGACACCACCTTGCCAAGATAACTGCCGGGAGCCTGGGGGCCGCCTGCATAGTCAGCGGCGATGGCGGGCAGTATGCTGCCGTCTGCATCAGTCAGGGAATACCCCTTTTCCGTGATGGTAAAGCTTGCCATCTGCAGGGACGGAGAGGCAAAAATCTGCTTTAAACGGTCATACTGAATCCGGTTGGCACTGTCCAATATAAGGGACTCGGTAATGCTGCCCACAATAGTTTTTTCCACTGTATTGTCCGCTTTCAGGGTGGCAAGGATGGACAGATTATCGTGAGGCCAGTACATTTTTTCGATAATCTCATAGTCAAAGCCTTCCACGGCGATGAGGCCGGTGTCCGCTGAGTCCTGGTTCAGCAGATTCTGGAGTAAATTGCACTGGAAAGCCCGGAAGATATTGCCTGCCCCGAAGTGAATCCAGGTGGGAGCGCTGTCTGTGGCAGCTTTCACTTTATCATAATCAAATTCCGGAAGGCGGTAACCGGCCTGAAGGAAGGCTTCCCGCTGTTCCTGTATGCTTTTTCTTGTCAGTTCCATAGTCCTTCTCCTCATTTTTGCTTTAGGCGTCAATCCTAAGCTGAGTCAATTGTTATAATCTGCAATTTATCTATGCTGCTTCCCGATGGCTTCCCACAATCCGTTTAAGTAGGCGGCTCCCAATGCCCGGTCATAGAGGCCGTATCCGGGCATTGCCACTTCGTCCCAGATCATGCGCCCGTGGTCGGGGCGTATGGGGCCCGTAAATCCGATGTCATACAAGGCCAGCATGATTTCGTACATGTCAAAGGTGCCATCGCTGGACAGGTGTGCGGATTCTTCGAAATCCGTAGGGGAGTTGAACTTCAGGTTCCGCACATGTGCAAAGTGGATGCGGCCTTTCAGGGAGCGAATCATGTCAGGGAGATCATTTTCCAGGTTGGTGCCGTAAGAACCGGAGCAGAAGGTTACGCCGTTGTGAGGATTATCCACCATCTGCATCATTCGCAGGATATTGGCTTTGTTGATGATGATCCGGGGCAGGCCGAACACGCTCCAGGCAGGGTCATCCGGGTGGATGGCCATGTTGATGTCGTATTTGTCACAGGTGGGCATAATGCGCTCCAGAAAATATTTCAGGTTGGCAAAAAGCATCTCATCATCTACATCCCTGTACATTGCGAAAAGATCCTTAATCCGGGCCATACGCTCAGGCTCCCAGCCAGGCATTACCGTGCCGTTGGTGTCTCCTGCAATAGACTCAAACATTTTTTCGGGGTCCAGGGCGTCTACTGCTTCCTGGGTGTAAGCGAGAACCGTGGAACCATCGGGACGCACCCGGGCCAGCTCCGTGCGGGTCCAGTCGAAGACAGGCATGAAATTGTAACACACCAAATGGATGTCTGCCTGCCCCAGCCGTTCCAGTGTTGTGATGTAATTGTCGATGTACTGTTCCCTGTCCGGGGTGCCCACCTTGATGGCATCGTGAATATTTACGCTCTCGATACCTGCCAGTTCCAGTCCGGCATCCTCAATCTCCTGTTTCAGGGCCAGGATGTCTTTCGTTTTCCAGACTTCTCCGGGGGCGGTGCCGTACAGGGTGGAAATCACGCCGGTCACCCCGGGAATCTGGCGGATTTGTTTTAGGGTTACTGTGTCGTACTTGCTGCCATACCAGCGCAATGTCATCTGCATAGATTGGTCCTCCTGAATTTTGCGGCTGTCCTTTCGGGCGTATGCCGCTAAAGAATCTGTGGCTTGATAGTTTGATTATAGAATATTTCTAAATGCGAGAAAATAATATAAATTGCTTGAAAGAATGCAAAAATTGCTCTATTGTATAATTGACAGGAAAGCCGATGGCGGAAGGTAATTATCGTAGATGAAAAATCGTGGGAAAAGTCTTGGAAGAAAAAGACTAAGGAAAAAAGAGCAGGGGAGAAAATATTATGCATGAGATAAAGCGGCATCGGCTGGAGGCTGCGGACGAGCGGCAGTATATGATTCAGGAAGGTTATGAGGTCTATGAGAAACAGGGAGCGCCGCTGGGGGCCCTGGCATTCCACTATCACAGCTTTTATGAAATAATTTATGTCCTTGAGGGTGAATATTCCTCTATGCTGGAAAATCAGACCTATCATATGAAAAAGGGAGACTTCCTGCTGATTGACTGCAATGTGATGCACAAATACCATTTTATTGAGAAAAAGCACGACTCTTCCAGGCGTATTATCCTCTGGGTTACCGGAGAGATGCTGCAAAACCTGTCCGGGGAGGGCATGGATTTAAGCGCCTGCTTTCGCGGGCAGAGTTCCTGCGCCTATCATTTTCCCATATATTATGAGGAGATGCTGAGGGGATATCTGTCAAAGCTGGTGCTGGCGGAACTGCCGGATGTGCCTGGGCAGGAGGCCAAGCAGGTGCTGGACAGGGGATATTTGACGCTGCTTTTCGGCTGGCTGAATGTACTGTGCCCGTGTCGGGAATACGGCTTCTCGCGGGAAAACATGGTGTTTCATCCAATGGTTGAGCAGGTGGCGGATTATATTGACCGGCATATCGGCCAGGGGATTTCCGTAGAAGAACTGGCGGATCATGTGCATATGAGTAAATATTATTTTTTGCGTAAGTTTAAAGAGCAGACAGGAGTGACGGTACATAATTTTGTACTGAACAAGCGCCTGATTCAGGCGAGCAGAGAACTGCTGCAGGGAAAAAGCCTGACGGAGGTGTGGCAGGATGCGGGGTTCATGGACTATTCAACCTTTCTGCGCAATTTCAGGAAGACATTCGGAGTCTCGCCGGGGAAATACCGTGGGCAGATGGGGCTGTAAAGGCTCCTTTTTTCCAATAAATGTGTAAATGTGCGGAATTTCCTGCTCATTTTTATGATTGAAAATTGTCGTCAGTTGTGATAATATATAGATGCGCGGTAAATCGGCCGATTTATGAATATTTACAACGCAGAAGGAATAAGATAATGAAGGAGGACTTGTTTCATGAAAAAAAAGATAAAAGGTTTTGAAAAAGGCTTTTTGAAGAAATGTATGTTTCTTGTGTTGGCACTTGTGCTGTTGTGCAGTCAAAGTCTGGCGGCAACCGCAGCATCGGCTGCTTCGACGAACCACACGCATCAGTATTACATAAAAGATCGTACTCGGCTTGCTCCTGTCGGGTCGGCTAGTACCCACCAATATTTTGACGGATATCATAATTATCCGGATGGACACAAAGAGCCTGTTTATAAAACGTGTACAGTGTGGACTTTCGAATACAGAGGAACCTGGACGTGCGAGTGTGGAAAAACCGATGGTTACACCTATTGGACGGAACCTGTTCACTCAAATTGCGGTAAATAAATATCGGAGGAATTCCCATGCGAAAAATATTTTCGTACTTCAATATGAATCATCGGCCTGCAAAAGCTGTTTTTGCGGTTCTGCTGGCAGCGGCTCTTATGCTGTCCGGCTGTGGGGATTCCTCCGAAGTTTCAGAACCATCGAAGGGTTCAGGAGATTCTGGAACTTCTGGAGAACAGACTTCTATTCCTATTGACTCAGCTGCGCTGCACTTCAACATCACGGAGAAACTTTTGCCTGATCCGAAGACAGCCTTTGAGAGCAATCCTGAAAATCAGGGAAAAAATTACATTTCCTTTATGACGGACGAAGACTTTGCTGCCAGTCCTTATGCAGACGCGAAGGCTGCTCTTTCCCCAGTAGATTCCTTTTGCGCAGAAGGAAAGCTGTATTTCCTGTACAATGTCGTATATTTATCGGCGGGATCCGCAGATATGCCCGAGTATACAGGCAATTACTGCCTGGCTGTTTTGGATTCGCCCTATGAGCAGTGGGAGTACCATATTTTTCCCGCTGATATTCTGGCGAGTTCCCCCACGTTTATTCCTGCCGTTCAACGAATTCTGGCCGCTGACAGCGACGGGTTATATCTTCTTTTAACAGACGGCTTTATTGTATTTTACAGTGAGGACGGAAGCGTTCAATTTCTGGATGGAATCGATGTAAATGCCAGCCTTCAATATTTATATAAGCTGGCGCTGTATCCTGCGGAAGAGAATTTGTATATTATTTTCTCCGATGGCGTATCAGGCGGCAGCTTTACCTCTTATGACAAGGAGCAAAAGCCTGTGTTGAGCCAGAATTTACAGAATACCATATCCGGCTGCATTTCACAGGATTCGGAGTGTTTCTGGTACGGCTTTGACGAAAAGGGAATGCTGGCTGTCTGGGACAGGCTGAACGGGGTGCCTCGTTACTCCCTGGGGGATATGGTAAACGCATATGAGGCGTTTTTGCTTACCAGAACCGCTGCCGGAGACTTTATTCTGGCAAATACCAGAGGCATCTGGACAGGGGACGGGAGTGAGCCTCTGGAGAAAGCGTTTTATTTCGCGGAAATGGGATATGTTCTGGATGAACTGCTGTCGGTTTATCCGGACGAAAACGGCGGTTTTTCTGTCATTGCGGGTTTAGAGGACAGTCTTTATCTGCTTTCCATAGCGCTGACGGATGTCCCTGACAAGCAGGAGATTATGCTGGTCTCTTCTGATACAGGCTCATTAGAGCCGGTGATTGCCGCTTTTAACCGGCAAAGCAGCGAATATCGCGTTGTTCTTGTGAATCCCTTTGATTTCGAGGATGTTGAAGCTTATCAGCAACAACTGCAGATGGAAATATCCACAGGCAGGGGGCCGGATTTGGTGGATGACTGGCTGATTAACCTGGAGGGCTGTATCCAAAACGGTTATTTGGAGCCTGTGGACGATATTTATGAAGAGCCTTCCGATTATTGGCCTGCCGTACTGGAAGATGGAAAAAGAAAAGATGTTCTTTACAGCATTTGTTATCGTGAGGTGCTTTCATTCCTAAGTGTAAATAAGTCTTTGGCAGGAGAACTGGAATCCTGGGATGCAGCACAGATGATGGAGGCTGTTCGTAAATCTCCGGCGGAGTCTCTGCAGATGGGGCTTGACAGTATGGATATTGTGCTGCGCTACGGTCTGGCAGATTTGAATAATACTCAGTTTATTGATTATGGCGCAGGTGTGAGCCATCTGGCGGAGCAGCCCTTTCTTGACTTTTTAGAGTTTGCGAAGGAGTACGGTGATAATTTGTATTATGCCGACGCCAACTACGAAGAGGCGGGGGACTATTATCAGGAGGGAAGACTTGCGGCTTTTTACCAGACCATAAATTCGTATAGTGATTTTCTGTTCGCTTCCGCCTGTTTCCAGGGGCAGGAGGTACTGATCGGTATGCCCTCCGTCCAGGGGCGGGGGATTTATCTGAGCCCTGTTCAGCTCTGCTTAAACAGCAGTTCCTCCCAAAAAGACGGTGCAAAGGCTTTTCTGCGCTATCTGGTTTCGCAGGAAGGGCAGCTTAAGTTTTTCCGGAACGATTCTTTCAAGGCAGGCTTTTCCTGCCGCCGGGATGTGGTGGAAAAGCTTTTGGAAGAGTATCAGGAAAAGACCGGAGGAAACGGAGGCTGGAGAGGAGGTTCAAGTAAGTGGGGAATCTATGTGGAAAATGAACCCCTGAGCGACGAGCAGACAGAGCAGTTTATGGCGTTGTTTGAGGACGCAGGGCTGGAACCCCAAATTCCCTCTGAAGTGGAAAGCATTGTTCGGGAGGAGCTTGCGCCCTATTTTGCCGGGGACTGCTCTGCACAGGAAGCAGCAGGAAAGCTGCATAACAGGGTGCAGCTTTATCTGGAAGAATAGAGGGATGTCAAAAACCGTACAGCAAAATTAACTCATATGTACGCAAAAAATGATTGAGTAAGCAGGAGGAAAGTGCTATAATAAAATGATAGAAGCTCTGCACTGCGAACGCAGACAAGCGCGGCGGATAAATTTTTTGCAAATGAGGGAATGGTTATGGAAGGGTTAATTAACTTAATGGAAGAAACCGTACTAGATAAGATTGACCATCTATGGCCAAATACAGATTACTGCAAATGTGAACGCTGCAGAATGGACATAGCAGCCTATGCGTTGAACCGCCTGCCGGCACAGTATGTGCAGTCGATGAAGGGGAAGGTGCTGTATCGTTTTGAGTCAAACCAGATACAGAGAGATATAGAAGTCACAGTGGCTGTGAGCCAAGGAATCGAGGTCGTGGGGAAATCACCCCATATCTCAGGAACCAAGGGCAGCGCGCCGCAGAAGGAAGAAAATGCGGCTAACGGCTAATGGATTTTGCCGGTATTGTCAGATTGATTCATACAGTTAAATAAAAAAGGGACGCCGAGGTTAAAACATACCCGGGCGTCCCTTTCATAATTCAAAAATGTCAACAGCCGCCGATACCTTATTCCCCGGCCACCGGCGCCAGAATGAAATCATCCAGGTTGCCCCAGGAGCCGGGAGCGCTTATGATATGGGCTCCCACGGTGATGGTGCCATCCGTGGTGGTGATGACGGCAATGCGGGGCGAGCGGTACTCGGTCCAGCCGCTTACATCCGTAGCGGCGGTGTAGGTCTCCCCATCGGCTATGGCGTAGATAGACATATCCTGAGGGTCTGCATCTCCGCCGTGGAGCGTAAGCTGAAAATAGTAGGTTCCGGGCGCAAGGCCGGTGATTGTCTGCTCCACAGTGAAGTCCACGTTTTTGGTGGAGTAGAAGTGCAGGGATTTGCTGCCGGTGACCGCGTCAGAAGACTTGTCAATAACGTAAATTTCATCGGTAGTGCCGCTGATATCTGTGATTGTCCACATGGAGGTGTCTTCCTCCTCAAAGCTGTAATTTTCCACAAAGTTCATATCCAGTATGTGTACGATGCATTTGCAGGTGGGGTCAAAGCCGGATACTTCAGTGTCCCGCTTCAGGGTTCCGATGGCGGTATGGTCGCCGACGCCCCAGCCTGAGAGGGTTTCGGGGGTGGCGTCCCAGGTTACAGCCTCCTCCTTCTCTGAACCGTCGTTATAAATGACTGTGACAGTTTCCGGCAGAATGATGTCATCCCCTATCCGGACGGTCAGCTCCATATCCCGCAGGGCAACCTCCTGCAGATCCGTTTCGGCCCCGGTGGCCAGGTAACGGAATACACTTAAGGAAGCTAAAGGGTGTCCTTCGAAATCAAAGAGGGCCTGATTATCCCAGGAGGAACCGCCGTAATAGCGCCCGGCGTCGTCGGGGTCATAGACGCCTGCATAGCTGGAAGCCCAGCCTGCGCCGTTGGCTTCCCAGAGAGCCTGTCTGGCCTGATAGGTGTCGCCGGGAACGGGAATCCAGGCGGGTTCCCAGTAGAAGACTCCCACGCCGGCATCGCCGCAGGATACCACCGCATTGACAACATCCCGGACAGCGTCTGCCTGTCCCTGAACGGAAACGGGATAGTTCAGCTCGCAGAAGGCCGAACTTTCGCTGATACTGTTGCCGGAGCCATCTCCATCATCCATGGTATAGCAGTAGGAAACCTCCGCAACCATGACCTTTTTATCATAGTCAGCGGCAATCTCGGACAGGGCGGAGGTCAGGTTCTCCAGAGTTCCGTGCCAGTAGGGATAATAGGAGGTGGCAAATATGTCATAGTCCACACCGGCTGTATCCAGGCTTCTGGCAAAGCTTAAAAACTGACTGCGGTTTTCGGGGTTGGTAAAGTGAAGGACAATCTGCATGGGATGATTTCTTTTTTCGGATACCTGGCGCACAGCGCTGCAGCCTGAGGAAAAAAGCCTCAGCACAGAGTCCCAGTTTTTTTCCCCTGACATGCCGGTGGTGGTCTCGTTTCCCACCTGCACGGCGGTTACGTTCACGCCTGCGTCCAGAAGGGCATTAAGGGAATCCTTCGTGTAGGCAGCCAGAGCTTCGCATTTCCCGTCTAAGTCCATTTCGGCCCAGGCATCGGGGGCCATCTGTTTGTTGGGATCCGCCCAGAAATCGGAATAGTGGAAATCAATCAGCACACTCATGCCGTAGTCGGTTGCCCGCTGCCCGATAGTAATGGCAGTTTTCAAATCGTTGTGTCCGCCGCCGTAGGAGTTGCCGTTCTCATCCCAGGGATCATTCCAGACACGGATGCGAACTGCATTGACGCCGCTTTCCTTCAGGGTCTGAAAAATATCCTGCTGGGCACCGTCTTCGTTATAATAAATGACGCCGCTTTCCTCCTCCGCAAGGATGGAGGAAACATCCACGCCCAGCCAGAAGCTTTCATCCAGTCCTTCCACCTGCCTTACATAAATCTCTGCAGGGCGGTCAAGGGCGGTGACATCAGTGTGCTGCGGAGTAAAGGTTTCCTTAGCGCCGCAGCCGGACAGACATGCTGCCGCCAGAAGAATACCGGTGCAGGTTATAAGCCTGGCATGTTTTTTGTTTTTCATGATTATAATTACCTCCCGGAAGTATTATGTCTGAGAGAATTATACCATAAGTCAGGCGTTTGCGAAACTCTGATACCAAAACTTTTGGATTCTCGCTTGTCTGGGGAGAGGGAACGTGGTACAATATTATTTATTGTAAATCTAAGAGACAAATGAAAAAGGTAATAAAATGAACGACAACATAAAAGAAATAAAATCCTTTTTATATTTGGGCAATACCCTGATTCTGGCAGTGCATGCATTTCTCATGTCCTTTTTTGCATTTACCCATGTGAGTTTTATGGTATTGGTGAATGCTGTCAGCGTATCCACTTATTTGGGGCTTTTTCTTGTCATTAAATACAAAAAATCCAGGACATACATGGTTGTGACGCTGGTGGAAATCATAGTGCATATGCTGCTGGCCGTTGCCTGTGTAGGAAGGAACTGCGGCTTCCAGTATTATTGCTTCGGGGCATTGGCGATGGTGTTTTATACGGACTATTTTTTTGCCCGGGCGAAGCTGAAACGGATTAATACCATAGTTTTGTCTGCACTCTGCGCAGTGTCCTTTCCTGCTGTTCTTATCCTGTCAAAGGCGCGTGCGCCCATATATCTTCTGGATGACAGCGTATCCCTTGTGATTACCGGTATCAATGCCATGTTTATGTTTGTGTTTGCGGCAGTCTGCTTTTGGCTGCTGGTTTCCAAGGCAAATTTTTACGAGAATGAGCTGGCAAGGCAGGCGAATCATGACAAGCTGACAGAGCTGGTGAACCGCAATTACCTGATTGAACATCTGCAGAAGGTGTATGAAGAGGAGGATATGGCGGATTATTGGCTGGCAATGATGGACATTGACGATTTCAAGAAAATCAACGATACATACGGGCACAACTGCGGTGACTATGTGCTGAAGAGCGTAGCAGGCCTGATTTCGGAAAACAGCTGCGGAATGATACCCTGCCGCTGGGGCGGGGAGGAATTTATTCTGGTGGGACGGATGGCTGAACACAGAACGGAGGGCCCCGGATCGGCAAGCTTTGTCATGGAAAAGGTTCGCAGGGCCGTAGAAAAGTATGATTTCAGGTATGAAGGCCGTGAAATTAAGGTCACTGTCACAATCGGCCTTGCCAGATATGCGAAGGAACAGGGCGTTGACGAGTGGATTAATACAGCCGACCAAAAGCTGTATCAGGGCAAGCAGACGGGCAAAAACAGGCTGGTTGTGTAACAGGTGGATTCATTTCCGCACTTGCCTCCGCAGGAAGAGTATCGTGATATACGGCAGCAGAATGAGAGCGCAGCAGCCGATGACAAGCACTGCGAATTCCATATAGTCCGTCGTACCGGACGCCCTGCTTAGGAAAGGCAGCCCCAGTGTGAGGACGAAGTACCAGAATACAGGGGGGGCACATTTGCGCAAAAGGGTCGGTACAAAAACGGTTTTGACCCTTCTTTGGATAAGCCATCCGGTCAGACGGTAGATTGTGAGCAGGGAGATGAAATATACGGCAATGCCAATCATGGTGTGAAGCCTGTCCTGTGTCAGTATTCCTTTCATCAGTCCGGCTTCTTCAAGGTGCATGGGGAGGCAGATGGCTGTGATGATGCGCAGGCCGTTGACAAAAACAGTAAACAGCCATGAAAGGAATGCACTGACAGCAATCCAGCAAAATCCTCTCATTTTTCCGAAAAAGGATCCGGGCTTTTCGGTCGCTGCAATGATATGAACGAAAGAGAAGACAAGTGTTGCGAAGGTGATGGTCATAAACCTGACCCCGGAACAGGAAGGTGCAATCAACAGGCGCAGGCTATGATTTACATAACCTGTGCCGGATAGATAGGTGAAGGGTATTTTGCTCAGAAACTGCACCCACCGCGCAGTGGGTGCAAGAATCCACAGCAGAGAATCACAGCCGGCCTGGCGGTAATAGCATTTGAGGCCCAGAATGATGAGGGCACCTGCCAGATAGAAAATGAAATTTTGTCTCAGAAAGTTGATTCCCTTTTTTACAGTCATATGTTTATCCATACCTTTCCCTGTAAATTATTGAGTCTTGTTTTTTTGATATTTCTTTTTCAGCAGAACTGCCGCCGCTGCGGGCAGAATCAGGAGAAACATTTCCGGCTCTGAATATGCCCTGTATCCGCCGCCTACGGCCAGGCTGGATACTCTCTGGGGCAGGGGGAGAGCCTGATCCACATCCGTGCTGTTTTTTTCCGGATTCCGAATGATTTCGGAAACGGCGATAAAAGAAGTATAGGGTGTGATCATATTGTATTTCAGACCGATCTGCGTAATCTCATCCTTCACCGACGCGTCATTGCGGACACTGCCGTATCCCGCAATTCTGTCCAGGTGGGTTCGCGCCCAGAGATAGCGGAGCGCGTCACTTTCCATATCCATTTTCACGGTATTTAAAGGAATTTCCTGTATATATTCTTCCTCGCCTGTCTTACCGGTTATAGTAATGGTTCCCGCCGGATTCCCCCGCCATTTTCCAAAGAGTACGATGGGCTGCGCCGCATACAGAATGGAAGGAACGGAAGGCTCCACATCGTAAACATCAAAATTTTTATAGGTCACAGAGATGTCCGTAAGCAGAGGAGCCTCAATATAAGTGCGGAAACTGGCTGCAGACTCCGCCGCATCTTCGCGGTCCGTCACAATAAAGGATTCTCCCAGGCCGCATCCGGCAATCTGCTTAATCAGGTAATCGTTGACGGAGGTTCCGATGCCGAAGGAGAAAAAGCTGGCGCTGTTCATGTTTTCGGTGACGCAGGAGATGATTTCGCTGTCATTGGAAATATATCCGTCGGTGATAATGACAATGCTCCGGGCTGTGTCGTCTTCTTTCGGTATGGCAAGAGCATCCTGAAGCGCGGGGAGCAAAGAAGTTCCGCCGCCGCCATTCTGTTCGTCAATCATCTGTATGGCAGCCCTGATATTCTGTTGGGTAGCCGGAAGGGAACCGGAAGAAAGCAGGGTGGACTCATTGGCGAAAAGGACCAGATTGAAGGTGTCTGTCTCATGCAGATCCGCCACCAGATCGTGAACGAGATCCTTGGCGGTATCCAGAGGATAACCGAACATGGAGCCGGAAACATCCAGTACAAAAATATATTCCCTGGGGGGAATGTCCTCAGGCTCATATCTCTCCGGGGGCTGTATGGTCAGCATGAAGAAGTTTTCGTCCTCACCGCCGGAAAGAACCAGTCCGCTCTGAATTTCTTCGCCGGTGAGCCTGTATTTTAATATAAAGTCCCGGTTTCCTGCGTAATCGTCTGAATTCATCAAAGTAATCTGCGCGGTGGAGTCATTGCTCTTATCGATTCGGATGCCATGGGATTTACTTGTAATGTCGGCGATAGGAACACCTGTGGAGAGGTTTACGGTGATATTGTAATCTCCGGGAGGTGTAGCGCCGCCGGGCAGATAAGGACTTGCCACCCAGTCATCGTCAGAGCCGCTGCCGCTTTCGCCATCGGAACCGGTATTGTCCGAGTCATTGCCGGACGCGGCAGGCGGGGCATAGCGGGGGCCTACCACAGTGGGAAAGACAAATTCATAGGTATTTTCCTTGGGAGTGATTAGTTCCGTATAGTGCAGCTCTATATTCACAATGTCACCGGGCATGATATTGGCCACGTCCATAGTGAACACATTGGGTCTTTTCTGTTCCATCAGGGAAGCGCTTTTGCCTTCGCTTTTGGCCTCTGTATATTCCGCCTTTGCCGTTTCCTTTTCTTTGATTTTGGCAGTAATCATCTCATTGCCGATCACCATCTTCATACCGTGGACAGTAACGCCGGAAGAGGCCGGGAATACATAGCTGGCGTTTATGGGGGTATCGCCTGTGTTTGCGTAGGTTTGGGTTACATAGGTTTCTGCGATAATGCCGTTAATGTTTGAGACCACATTCGTTGCCTTTAAGGGAAAGTGTTCAAGGGAAACAGCGTCATCTTCTGCGCCCTGAAGGATAAAGTATGGAGCAAGAAGCTTATCTTCATTGCTGTCTTCCGGATTGTCATCTTCTTCTGCAGCAGTACCTTCCGCTGCATAGATTGTGGGACAGTATGCAGCAAACAGCAGCAGCGCCAGAAGACAGCATATCCACTTTCTGATTTTGTCCGTAATTCTTTTTTCCCTCATAATGTTCATTTTGAAACCTCCTTGGAATGTTGCTGCAGCAGTTCAGCCGGGAACAACCTGCAGGCTGTGAGCAGGTGTCTGCACACAAAGCACTGATTACAAATATAAAGTGGAAATGCGCAAAATGTGCATCATAATTTCCACATATTGGCATATTTTATCAATCATTTTTGCATCATTTGTTATAAAAAGGGCTTGTGCTTTCTGGCTATATGTGCTAGAATATCTTTCGCTGGCAAACAAGTGTCCGTATGACAGAAACGTGCAGGCTGTAGAAAGGCATGAAATTAGTATGAGTGGAGCGGCAAAATATTATGTGGTGACGCAAAAAGCAGTGCCTGATGTGCTGCTGCGGGTGGTCGAAGCAAAGAGGCTTCTGGAGTCGGAGAAGGTTCCGACGGTTCAGGAAGCAGTTGATGCGGTCGGTATCAGCCGCAGTTCGTTTTATAAGTATAAGGATGATATTTTTCAGTTTCATGACAACGCCCAGGGAACTACTATCACACTGACTTTTCAGATGGAGGATGAACCGGGCCTTCTGTCGGATGTATTGAAAATCATAGCAGAATACGGCGCAAATATTCTGACGATTCATCAGAGTATTCCCATCAGCGGCATGGCGTCCCTAAGCCTGAGTGTTCAGGTGCTTCAAAACACCGGGGATATATCAAAAATGCTGGAACAAATGGAGGCTCAGAAGGGCGTGCATCATGTGAAGATACTGGCGCGCGAATAGTGTGAAGGAATTCGGCAAGCGGAAAGAATAATACACAGAAATGGAGAGTAGATTATGATAAAGGTAGCAGTTTTGGGATACGGCACTGTGGGAAGCGGTGTGGTGGAAGTCATTGAAAGCAATAACGCTGAGGTCAGCGTCAAGGCCGGTGAGGAGATGCATGTCAAATACATTCTTGACTTGCGGGATTTTCCCGGAGACCCTTATGAGGACAGGGTGATACATGATTTTGAAGTGATTCTGAATGACGCGGAGATCAGTGTGGTCTGCGAGGTCATGGGAGGTGTAGGAGCGGCATACCAGTTTACGAAGCAGCTGCTGGAGGCAGGGAAGAGCGTATGCACATCCAACAAGGAACTGGTGGCGAAGCACGGTGCGGAACTGCTGGAGATTGCCAGGGACAAAAAATGCAGCTACATGTTTGAGGCCAGCGTAGGAGGCGGAATTCCCGTTATCCGCCCTATCACCAAAGCGCTGACCGCTGAAAGGATTGAGAAGATTACCGCAATACTGAACGGAACCACCAACTATATCCTGACTAAGATGGAAAAAGAGGGCGCCGACTATGGGGACACCCTGAAAAAGGCTCAGGAACTGGGATATGCAGAGCGAAATCCAGAGGCGGATGTGGAAGGGTATGACGCCTGCCGGAAGGTGGCCATCCTGTCGTCGCTTATGATGGGGAAAAATGTGGACGCGGAGAAAATATATACGGAAGGCATCAGCAAAATCAGTTCGGCGGATTTTGACTATGCGAAAGCGGCGGGGATGACAATTAAGCTTCTTGCCACCAGTGAGGCTCTTGAGGACGGGAGTGTGCTTGCCATGGTTGCACCGGCCCTTGTGTCCGGGGAGCATCCGCTTGCGGTGGTAAATGATGTGTACAACGGTGTGTTTGTCCGGGGAAATATGCTGGGAGACGTTATGTTCTACGGGCGCGGGGCAGGCAAGCTGCCCACGGCAAGCGCTGTGGTGTCAGATGTCATTGACTGCGCAAGGCATATAGGGCGCAGCAGCATTATCTGTATCTGGGACAGGGAGGAGGCGGTTCTTGCCGATGTGGCGGAGAGCCGGAAGCGCTTCTTTGTCAGGGTAAAGGCCGCCGGGCGCGGGAAGGCGGAGGAGATTTTTCCGGGCTGCAGTTTTGTGGACGCTGGCAGGACGGAAGATATCGGCTTTCTTACGGGTGAGATGAGCGAAAGGGATTTTGAGGAAAAGAGCGGTGTCCTTGGGGAGAATCTTTTGAGCAGAATCCGTCTGGCATAGGGCAGGAGGCGGAGACGGTTTCGCGGCGGGAAGCGTCGCTGCGGGGTACAAAACATAAAAAGCAGATAATGAGGTGCAGGAGATATGGCTAAGGTTGTAAAATTCGGAGGCAGTTCGCTGGCGAGCGCCCAGCAGTTCAAGAAGGTGGGAGACATTATAAAGGCAGACGCTGCCAGAAAATATGTTATTCCATCAGCGCCCGGGAAGCGGTCTAAGGACGATACCAAGGTGACGGACATGCTATATGCATGCTACGAACTGGCAGAATCGGGAAAGAGCTATAAAAAGGAACTGGGGGCCATTGAGGCCAGATACAGGGAGATTATAGAGGGGCTGGAACTGAATTTAAGCCTGGAGCAGGAGTTTGGTCTTATCGAGAAAAATTTTAAAGAGCGGGCCGGCAGTAATTACGCCGCGTCCAGGGGCGAGTACCTGAACGGTATTATCATGGCGGCGTATCTTGGATTTACTTTCATAGATGCAGCCACAGTCATCTTCTTTAAAGAGGATGGAAGCCTGGACGAGGAGAGAACCGATGAAATCCTTTCTGCCAGGCTGGAAGAGTGCGATAAAGCGGTAGTGCCGGGATTTTACGGGGCCATGCCCGACGGCAGCATAAAGACCTTTTCCAGGGGGGGATCTGACATTACGGGGTCCATCGTTGCCAGGGCGGCCAGGGTGGACGTGTACGAGAACTGGACAGATGTGTCTGGATTCCTGGTTGCAGACCCAAGAATTATAGAGAACCCTGCCGGTATAGAGGTAATTACATACAAGGAACTGCGGGAACTGTCCTACATGGGGGCGGGGGTGCTCCATGAGGAGTCCATCTTCCCCGTGCGCCAGCAGGGAATCCCCATCAACATCCGCAACACCAACGCTCCGGAGGACAACGGCACATGGATTGTGGGCAGTACCTGTCAGAAATCCAAATATGTGATTACCGGTATTGCCGGAAAGAAGGGATTTTGCTCCGTCAACATAGAGAAGGATATGATGAACTCGGAAATCGGATTTGGCAGGAAGGTGCTGCAGGCTTTTGAGGAAAATGGTATTTCCTTTGAGCATGTGCCTTCCGGAATTGATACCATGACGGTGTTTGTGCATCAGGATGAGTTTATGCACAAGGAGCAGAAGGTGGTGGCTGGAATCCACAGACTGGCTAACCCGGATTCCATAGAGATTGAGTCGGATCTGGCGCTGATTGCCGTTGTGGGGCGGGGCATGAAGTCTACCAGAGGTACGGCCGGGCGAATCTTTTCTGCACTTGCCCATGTCAATGTCAATGTCCGTATGATAGACCAGGGCTCCTCCGAGCAGAACATTATCATAGGTGTGGCAAATGAGGACTTCGAAACGGCAATCAAGGCAATTTATGACATTTTTGTGCTGACCAGGCTGTAGACGGTTCAGCCATACCATTATGGAAAAATGTAACAATTCACTGTTTGCTGTTGACATTTGTCGAGAAGGCAAATATAATGAGAATGTCAGCTGACAGGCGAAAGATAAATATCGGAGATACAAAAGAAGCTTGAAGCACAAAAGAATTCAAAAAGTACAAAAGAGGAAATTTTTATAAGGAAACGAAGTAACATTCGTTTCCTTATGTTGTTTTATATTACAGGAAAGCCGGTTGCAGCCGGAAAAGCTTCTAAGGCGACGTGCATTCGGAAAACATAAGGAGAAAGTGATGGACGACAGACAGCAGGAGAAAAGAGAGGCAAGACGTAAGAGAAGAATCAGGAATCAGGTAATTGCATATATGACAGTGATGCTGTTGATAGCAGCAGGCGCGGCAGGAGTGGTATTTGGAGTACGGCAGATTACGGAGAACAGGCGTGCATCCCAGGAGCAGCAGGGAGACAGCCAGGCGGCGCTGGATGACCTTCTGGCATCGGAGCCGGATCTTCCGGCCCCGCCGTCTGAGACGGAACCGTCCTCGGAGACGGAACCGGTGGTGGAACTGACCCCGGAGCAGAAGCTGGATGAGATTGTCAATGAGCTGATAGGGGTAATGCCTCTGGAGGACAAGGTGGCGGGTCTGTTTATTGTTACACCGGAATCCATAACCGGCGTGGGCACCGCGGTGAAGGCGGGAGAGGGAACGAAGGATGCGCTGACCCGCTATGCGGTGGGTGGTATTGTCTATGCGGAAAAGAACATAAAGTCGGAAGAGCAGTTCAAGGAGATGCTGGAGAATACAAAGTTATATACAAAGTATCCGATTTTTCTGGCAGCGGAGGAAGAAGGCGGAAAGCGTTCGACGATATCCAACGGGGGAATCGGGACAAAGGTGGACGCTCCAAAGACTGTTGGGCAGTCGGGGGATACAGATGCTGCATACCAGACAGGCGTCACTCTCGGGACGAACCTTTCCGGGGTTGGAATCAACTTAAGTCTCGGACCGGTAGCGGATCCGGCTGTGACGGACAACAACTGGCTGGGTGAGCGATCCTACGGAGCAGGCGGACTGCTTACCGGTTCCATGGCCGCTTCCGTCATGCAGGGACTGCAGAGTCAGGACGTGACAGTCTGTGTGAAGTATTTCCCGGGAGTGGGCAGTACCGCTGAAAATCCTGAGAATGGCCTGGCTGGTACGGATAGGACGGAAGAGCAGTTCAGGAGTGAAGAGTTTCCGGCATTTCAGGCGGTAATTGATTCAGGGGCTGATATGATTATGGTCAGCGGTGTGGCAGCTCCCGGGCTGACGGGAGACAATGAGCCCTGTGTTTTCTCAGGCAGAGTGGTCACGGATATTTTGCGGGAAGAACTGGGATTTGAGGGAGTGATTATTTCCGACTCACTGGACATGGCGGCAATCTCCGATTATAATGGTTCTGAGGAGGCGGCAATCATGGCGCTTAAGGCAGGCTGTGACATGCTTTATATGCCGGAGGACTTTGAAAAGGCCTACAACGGCATCCTCCAGGCTGTCCGGGACGGCACGATTTCCGAGGAGCGCATTGACGATGCCCTTCGGAGAATTTACAGAATCAAGTTTGCGGATAAGATCGAGGAATAAGAATCTGCCGAAAGGGAGGCAAATCCACCATTGATAAGGAGAAGATACATAAGTACAAGGCTGCTGGAGAGAGGCATGGTGATTGACCAGTCCATTATTGACGGGACAGGGCGTGTTCTGGTGGCAAGGAAGACTCCGCTGGATGATTATATTATTCAGGGACTCCGGAAATTAAAGATAACCGGGGTCTATATCAGGGAAGGCGAGGAGGAGCCTCTGTCACCGGATATTGAGGTCTCACCGGAGACTCTGCAGACCATTGAGAAGCTGAAAAAAGCAGATCGTACAAAGATGCAGCTGTCGGAGAGTGTGAAAGCACGCGTTGCCACAGGTATGCAGTTCATGTTCAACAATCCGAAGGATGCCGGGTTCATGGATGCAGCAAGAAGCATTTCCGGTGAGCTGATGAAGACTATCACGGAAAATGATGCCGTGGCGGTGAACATTGATGCGCTGAAGGTGAGCGATGAATATACTTTCAAGCATTGCGTCGATGTGGCATCCATCGCCATGATTATTGCCCGTCAAAGCGGAATGTCTGAAAAAGAGGTGAACCAGATTGGCATCTCCGGACTGCTTCACGATTTGGGAAAATCGGAGATACCAAGCGAGATATTGAATAAGCCATCAAGACTTACCGACGAGGAGTTTGAGGTGATGAAGTCACACCCGGCCAGAGGTTACAATCTGCTGAAGGATAAGCCGGACATTGCTCCGGAAATTCTGATGGGGGTGCTGCAGCATCATGAGAAGATGGGGGGCAATGGTTATCCTCTGGCGCTTCCCGCTGCCAAAATCAGCCCTTATGCGAAAATCCTTGCGGTGGCGGACATCTATGACGCGCTTGTCACGGAGCGCCCCTATAAAAAGGGATTTTCACCACGGGATGCGGTGGAGATGATTATGGCTATGACCGAGGATTTGGATGTAAATGTTATAAAAATGTTTTTAAAAAGTGTAATTCTTTATCCGGTAGATTCCGTTGTAACCTTAAGCAGCGGCGAGGTGGCCAGGGTTGTGGAGAACAATATCGACTATCCTACAAGACCCAAGGTGGTAACGCTGCTGGCTGGTAAGGTACTGGATCTGGCGTTGGATGTGAACTGCGCAAATATCATTATTGAGTAGGAAGGGTGGAAAGGGTCTCCCAAAGGGCATGTATGTCGTTTGGGAGATTATTTGCTGAAAATGGATGACAGAAGTAAGGTTCAATTATTTGAAGAAATGCCGATTCCAAAGGCGGTAATGAAGCTGGCGGTGCCGACGGTGCTGGGCTGCCTTGTGACGATGCTGTACAATCTTGCAGACACGTATTTCGTGGGAAAACTGAACGACCCCATACAAAATGCAGCAGTGACCCTTGCGGCGCCTGTGCTGTTGGCGTTTAACGCGGTGAACAATCTGTTCGGCGTGGGAGCGTCCAGTATGATGAGCCGGGCCATGGGGACAAAGGACAGTGAGACTGTCTATCGAAGCTCGGCTTTCGGATTTTACAGTGCGCTGGCCTGCAGCGTCCTGTTCGCCCTGGGCTGTACGGTCTTTAAAACGCCGCTTCTGGCGCTGTTGGGGACGGTCTCAGAAAACGCCGCCCAGACGGAAAACTATTTATTCTGGACCGTTACCTGCGGGGCAGTGCCCGCTATACTGAACGTAGTGCTGGGGTATCTTGTCCGCGCGGAGGGAGCGGCGCTTCATGCCAGCATCGGCACCATGAGCGGGTGTCTTCTCAATATTGTGCTGGATCCCATTTTTATTCTGCCGGAGTGTTTGAATATGGGAGCGGCAGGTGCGGGGTGCGCTACCTTTATTTCCAACTGTATGGCGTGCCTGTATTTCTTTGTACTGCTGTATATTAAGCGGGGCCGTACCTATGTCTGCATCAACCCCAGATATTTCGGATTTCGGAAGGCGATTGTTGTGGGTGTCTGCGGCGTAGGCATCCCGGCTGCCATACAGAATCTGCTGAATGTGACGGGAATGACGGTTCTGAACAACTTTACGGCGGCCTTTTCCTCGGATGCCGTGGCGGCTATGGGCATATCCCAGAAAATCAATATGATTCCCATGTATGTTGCCATGGGACTTTCCCAGGGAATTATGCCGCTGATTAGTTACAATTTTGCAGCGGGAAATTATGAGCGCATGAAAAAGACACTGCTGTTTTCTGCAAAGCTGACGGTGGGATTTTTGTCAGCGGCGGCTTTGGGGTATTATGTGGGCGCTGAGATGCTGGTGTCCCTGTTTATGAAAAATGAAATTATCATTGGATACGGTTCACGCTTCCTGAGAGGGCTGTGCCTTGCCACGCCTTTTCTTGCCACGGACTTCCTGGCAGTGGGCGTTTTCCAGGCCTGCGGCATGGGCAGAAAGTCCCTGATATTTGCGGTGATGCGGAAGATTGTGCTGGAGATACCGGCGCTGTATCTGCTCAACAGGCTGTTCCCTTTGTATGGGCTTGCCTATGCCCAGGCAGTGGCTGAGATAACTCTTGCGGTGGTGGCGGTAATTGTATTGATAAGGATGTTCAGAGGTTTTCAAAAGCAGACGGCAGAAGGAGCGGAAGGACTATGAATGGGAAAAAACGGAAGCTTGTTATAATTGCAGGAGGAATACTTTTGGTGGCCATAGCCGCTGTTGTCACTTTCCTGATTCTGAAAGCGGTGGGGAATGTCCGGGAACCCCTTGGCGAATCGGGAGGGGATGGACAGAACCGGGAGTCCATGGAGGAATCTCTTAAGTCAAATGAGTCGGAAGCAGACAACAGGGAGTTCTCCCCGGAAAAACGCCCGGAGGAATCGCTTAAATCAAAGGAGCCGGAAACAGACAGCAGTGAGTTCCTCCCGGAAGAATCCCCGGAACCGAAGGAGTCTCAGGAGAAAACTTCGGAATCGAAGAAGCCGGGAGTGGAGAGTTCGAAGGAGTCGGAAAATCAGAACCGGCAGGAACCGGCAGAAGGCAGTCCGGCAACAGGGCCGTTGCAGGTAATCGGAACCAGTCTCTGCGACAGCCAGGGAAATCCCATACAGCTTAGAGGGGTCAGTACCCATGGGCTTGCATGGTTCCCTGATTATGTGAATGAGGAGCTTTTTCGGGAACTGCATGAACAGTGGAATGCCAACGTAGTCCGGCTGGCCATGTACACGGCGGAGTATGGCGGTTACTGCTCCGGCGGCGATAAGGAGCAGCTGAAACAGCTGGTAAGAGACGGTGTGGAGTATGCCTCCGGCCAGAATATGTATGTAATTATTGACTGGCACATTCTGTCGGATGGGGATCCCAACACCTACAAGGAGGAGGCAAAAAATTTCTTTCGGGAAATGTCAGCAGAGTTTGCTGACAGGGACAATATCCTCTATGAAATCTGTAACGAGCCAAACGGCGGCACAAGCTGGGGGCGGGTAAAAGAGTATGCGGAGGAAATCATCCCCATCATTCGGGAGAACGATGAGGATGCGGTAATCCTGGTGGGAACACCAAACTGGTGCCAGTATGTGGATCAGGCTGCTGCAGATCCCATTACGGATTGGGACAATATTATGTATACCCTGCATTTCTATGCGGCGACTCACAAGGACAGCCTCCGGCAAACCATGACTGCCGCGCTGGATGCGGGACTGCCCATATTTGTGTCGGAATACAGTATCTGTGACGCAAGCGGAAACGGCGGCATTGATGAGGCGCAGGCGGCTGCCTGGGTGGAAGTTATGGACAGGTACGGAATCAGCTATGTGGCTTGGAGTCTGTCAAATAAGAACGAGACAGCGGCTCTCATCAAGAGTTCCTGCAATAAGACTGCCGGGCTTTCCGGGGATGATTTGAGCGATACGGGAAAGTGGCTGTATAGCGTGCTGACCGGTGGGGGCAGAGCGGGAAACGGCCTGCCGGGCGAGGGTCAGGAAGACCAGCCCCGGAATCAGCCGAACTCCGGCCAGGAAGACCAGCCCCAGAACCAGCCGAACTCCGGCCAGGGAGGTCAGCCTCAGAACCAGCCAAACTCCGGCCAGGGAGGTCAGTCCCAGAACCAGCCAAACTCCGGCCAGGAGAACCCAGCCCAAGATAGCCATGGTCAGCCCGGCGCGTCGGCTGCGTCCGCGGGGGATTTGAATGTCACCCTTCAGGTAGTCAACAGCTGGGAATCAGAGGGAAAGTGCTTTTATCAGTATGAAATGAAGGTGGAGAATATTTCTGACAAGTCCATAGACGGCTGGCAGGCGGATATTGTATTTAACGAAGTGCCGGAGCTGTCCGACTCCTGGAACGGCGTTTTTGCCAGGGAGGGCAGTACGCTGCATGTTTCCTCGGTGGACTATAACGGACAGCTGGAAAGCGGCGGAATCGCTGAAAATATAGGTTTTATCGTGAGCGGCAGCGCAAATCTTCTGCCATAAGGAAAAATCATCGTAAGTTCCGGAAAAACCGGCGTAGGCTGGCGACGGCCATAATGAGCAGGAATGCGGTGAACAAAGTAAAGGTCCAGAGAGTCCGGGTTAAAAGTTCCATATGATGCTGCTCCATGGCAGCAAGCGATTCCCGCTGCTGCCGGAAGAAGGCTTCACTGTTCTGAAGCCATTCATACTCACTTTTTTGCAGAGTAAGCTCCCTGGTAGTATCTGTCAGTTCCTTCAGTTGAAGCTTCGCTTCAGCGATCAGGTCATCATAAGAGGAAGGCAGGGTCTCTGTATTGATACCCAGTTCCGCGAGGCAGTCAGGATGCCCTGCGATGTACGCGGCGGCGATTTCCTGCTGGGATGCCTCGGTCCCGAACAGATTGTAGCGGACACCGCCGTAATAATCATCATCCGGAACATATTGGGCTATATTATACCGCTCAAGACCGGGGGCTACAGCATCCATAAATTCTTCATAAGCCTTGTAGTAGGCGGCTTCATCTACCAGAGTGTTCCAGTCAATATTAAAATCCAGGGCGGACAGGCCAAAGTTCTCCCAGACTGCATAGGCGGAATCGGAATTACCGCCGGCAGCCTCCCAGAAATCGTCATAATCCTGCTGTCTCCAGCCGGGAACTTCCATCTCTGAGGGATAGGGATTGCCGCCGTATGCTTTTACGAAAACAGCCTCATCCAGAACATATCCGGGTATTCCGAACAGAATCCCCAGCATATCCAGGCCGGTGACATAAAGGTGACTGTTCTGTGTAAAGTGGTCGGAGAGGCTGGCGGTGTAGACGCTGACGCAAAAGTGCCGGGGGTCAAGGAGTCCGCTGAATTTTTCGTCTGCCGCGTCACTGTCATAAATCCAGAGATCCCGGCCGATATAGTCGTTGGCGCCGTAATTCACAGAGTATTCATAATAAGGGTAGAGCCAGCTGTCCGTCAGGGCGTCCTGCCGAAAAGCGTTCAAAAGATCATCTATATACTGCAGATAGGCGGAGGAAAAAAACTCCGTTCCAAACAGAGCGTCGTAGTCAATCTCCACAGAGCTGGTTACAGTATTTAGAATTTCCTCCTCCCGCCGGATGTGGTAACGGGCAAGGGTGGATTCCAGCTCCTTGGTTTCCTGGACATTGGTCTTGAGAAGGGCTTCCAACTCTGCAATCTTATCGGCGCAGCCTTCCCTCTTTGCAAGCTCTTCGTCCAGAGCGGCATATGCGGCCTCCTGATAGGGGGTGTGGTATTCCTGCCAGGCGCGGAACGTAAAGCGGCCGCAGACGGCCAGTCCCCCTGCGAATATAAAGAACAGGAGCAGGGACACAAGAGCCCGCCGGACATGCTTTTTTTTCATCGATGCAGGCTTCCCGGCATCTGTTATCGGCTCATCGGCGGCACCAGCCTGCATTTCCGCAACCGCAGCAGACTCATCGGCGGCACCAGTCTGCATTTCCGCAACCGCGGCAGACTCATCGGCGGCACCAGTCTGCATTTCCACAACCGCCGCCGGTTCTTCGGCGGCACCAGTCTGCATTTCCGCAACCGCCGCCGGCTTTTCAGCGGCACCAGTCTGCATTTCCGCAACCGCAGCAGACTCATCGGCAGTTGCTGCCGATTTCGGGGCAGCGGCTACCGGAATTCCGCAATATCTGCAAAAGAGAGCGCTCTCTGACAATTCTTTTCCGCAATCAGGACAGACCATGAAAATACCTCCCACCGGCAAGCACAATCACTGTGCAAAGCTTGTTTAGTATAAATTCCTATGGCTGTATTTTAACATAAATCTATTGACAACACAACTGGGGGGGGTATCCTATAATAGAGGAGAGGTGTCTATGCTTAAGATATTTGTTACAGGTGATAATCATATAGGGAAAAAGTATGACCGGTATTCGGATGTGAAGGAACAGCTGATACAAAGCCGCTTCGACAGCTTACGGAATATGGTGCGGCAGGCGGAACGGGATGGGTGCGGTCTTTTTGCAATTACGGGGGACCTGTTCGACAGCATCAGTACCGTGAAAGCCGGTGATGTGAAACAGGTTGTGGAGATTCTGGCGGAATTTTCGGGAACCGTACTTGTGCTGCCCGGAAATCATGATTATTATACAGGGGAGGAGCAGGTCTGGAAGTATTTTGAAAAAGCGCTGCAGAGCCAGCCCCATAATATTGTGCTGCTCAATGAATTCAGGGAATATGTCTTTGACATCGGGGAGGAGCAGGTAGTAGTATATCCAGCGTACTGCCAGTCAAAGCATTCAAAGGAAAATAACCTTGACTGGATAAAGAAAACGAAAATCCCGGATGATGGCGCATACAGAGTGGGGCTGGCTCATGGTGCAATCGCTGGAATCACACCGGATATGAAGGAAGAATATTTTCGGATGACGGAGGAGGAACTGTCAGGTATTCCGGTGGATCTATGGCTGGTTGGACATACCCATATTCCCTATTCTGATTTAAGGGAGGATTTAAGGGAGAATGAAGATACGGAGGGCGGCAAAATTTTTAACGCCGGGACTCACGAACAGACTGACTTACATAATAACACCGAAGGCTGCTGTTTCGTCATTACCCTGGAAAAAAATGATAAAAAAACAACTGTCTCAGCCCATAAATATATCAGCGGACAGGTGAGGTATTTCGACCTGAAGCTGAACGTAGAGGCGGACAAAGAGGAATCGTTGGAAAAGAAACTGGAGAACATTACGGCCGATCTCCAAAAAAATTCGGTGGTCAGAGTCACGGTTACCGGAACGGTAAAACAGGATGAATACGAAGAGCGGGCAAAAATATACCGGAGGATATTGGGCGGATTTCTGACATATGAGACAGAGGATAATGAATTAAGTCCGGAGATTACCGTTGAAAGAATTCGAAGTGAGTTTTCGGAGCTGAGCTTTGCAGCCAGGTTTATGGAGCAGTTTTTGGATAATCCGGTGGAACTGCAGATGGCCTATGAGCTTGTCCGGCAGTGCCGGGAAGACAGGGAAAAGTGATTGCCTTGAAGGAAAAGAGGAGAATCTGACAGATGAAAATCAAGCAGGTAGAATGTGAGCGGTTTGCAGGGGTACAGGACAGAGAAGTTGCGTTTGATGATGGGCTTAATATTATCCTTGGTGAAAATGAGAGCGGCAAAAGCACCATCGCGGATCTGATTTATTATTTGCTCTTTAAGGATGTAAAGCTTGACGGAAGAAGTGACGTCGAGTTTATGGATCAGTATTTTCCGAAAAAGGTAAGAGGACCTCAGGGTGACGTTGTGGATGGCGTGATTTATTTTGAAACCCCGAATGGAAGCTATAAGCTTTCAAAGGAGTGGGTAAAGGGGCAGGGAAGTTGTAAAATGACCACTCCGGAGGGAACCCTTATCAGGTCGGCTGAAGAGATTAAAAAAATTCTGCTGAAGGAACTGCAATATGGCGAAGGCGTTTGGGGAGAGGTGGTCTTTGCGTCTCAGAAGCGTCAGCAGAATATGGTGGAATGCATTTTGCGGGATTTGGACGCCAAAAGGAAGACAGCAGGCCCCGACATAATCCGAAAGGAGCTCGCCGCTACAGTGACCAGGGCAGTCATGGAAACAGGAGGCGTGTCCCTGGACCGGCTGGAGACACAGCTTAAGGAGAAAATAGAGGCCTGTCAGTCTCATTGGGATTTCTCCGCAGACCTGCCGGAGGGCGGCGTCAAGAGAGGCATCCGAAATGAATGGAAACGGGAAGTGGGGCTGATTCTGCAGGCTTACTATACAAAGGAGAAGCTGGCTGAAGCCCAGGCAAATGCGGAAGCGGCGGAAAAGAATGTGGAAGGCTGTAAGGCTGAAATCAGAGAATGCTCCCAGGAGAAAAAGAATGCGGAAGCGGAAAGAGAGAATTTCCGGCGGCATAAAAGCGCACTGGATCAGCGGAGCCTGCTTTTGAGCCAGATTGACACGATGAAAAGAACGGTATCCGACCAGGAAAACGCCCTGGAGGAATGGCCGGAGGCTGAGAAACAATTTAAAAAGGCATCCGAATTGCAGATAAGGCAGTCACAGGCAAAAATACATGATTTATTTCTCAGAACAAAAGAACTTCGGGCTGACTGTGAAGAAAAAAAAGCAAAACTGCAGGCACTAATCCCGGTGGCCCTGGAGGACGAAAAAAACGTCCAGAAGATGCAGAAGCGTCAGCAGAGGCTGGAAGGGCAGATAACAGGGCTGAATCTGACGGCGAAAATAAAACAGTTGGGAGACACGCCCATTGAAGTCCGCTCAGCTGCAGACGGCCAGCCTGTTCCGATTACCGAAGGCGGGCTGGTAATTAAAGAAGCTGTTGAAATCAGCATTCCGGGCATCATGGAAATGCAGCTGATGCCGCAGGGCATCGACTTGGACGCAGTCAAAGGGGAGCTTCAGGAAATCAACACACATATTGCCGGCATCTTTGAAAAGTACGGCGTAGAAAATGTGGAGGATTTGCAGAATAAGGCAAGGGAGTATGAAGGCCTGAATGCGGAGGTTTTGAATTTAAGCGCTGCCCTCACGCAGCAGCTGGGGGAGATGGCCTGGGAAGAGCTGGAGAAGGAAAATGCCCGGGTGCCTGCAGATATCCCCGGGGAGGAGGAAGTAAACCTGCAGATAAGGGATCTGTGCGGGAATATGACTGTTGACAGGTTTATAGGCGGACTGGAGAATGCGAAGAAGCGGTATGCGGAGAAATACGTTTCCATAGAACGGCTGGAAGCTGACATGGAAGAGCAGAAAAGACAGATTCAGAAGAATGAGGGCATACTGAATGCTTTAGAAGAAATACCCGGCGAATATCAGAAAATAAGTGATCCGGATGAGTATGATGCAGAGCTTTGCAGAAGAATTGACGATATGGAGGAGAAGCTTGAAACGCTCAGAAGCAGTCTCAGCGACGCGGAAAGGAAGCTTGGAGACAGGACGGCGGAAGAATATTCTGACGAGCTGGCAAAGGCGGAGGCCGATTTCGAAGAAAGGAAGACTGTCTGCAGGCACTGGAAACACATATATGAAGTGTTTCTGGAGTTAAAGGAAACCGCAAAAGGAAATCCTATGCAGGATATTGAGGACAAGTTCCGGGAATATCTGTCCGCCATTTCGGACGGAGATGTTTCGCTGGTGTCGCCAATTGACGATCAAATGTCTGTAAAACTGGCCAGCGGCGACCATGCGCTTACTTATGAAACACTGTCAAACGGAACGAAGGACACGGTTTCTCTGGCGTTCAGGCTGGCTATGCTGGAGCATCTGTTCCCGAACGGCGGCGGACTGGCCGTGTTTGACGACCCCTTTACCGAGATGGATGAGAAGCGGGTGAAACAGTCATGCAGGCTAATTCAGAAATATGCAGAGAAAAATCAAGTGATTTTTATTACCTGTGATTCGAAATACCGGGAGATGATGAAAGGAAATGTGATTTCCGTCAAAAAGCAGTCGCAGTAAAAAGCGGAAGCCCTTATTTCAGGGGCCTCCGCTTTGCATAAAAAACAGCGATAGACGGGACTCGAACCCGCGACCTCCACCTTGGCAAGGTGGCGTACTACCAACTGTACTACTATCGCAAAAACATTACTTTGAGATAATACCATGGCGCGCGGTGATTGTCAATCCTTTTTTTCACTGTATGCCGATCGGGCCGGGGGGACTGTGATGAAACGCTGTTTTCTGAATTTTCGCTTGCGCTTCTCCCTGTATAAAGATAAAATATAATTATACAGAATTTTTTTCGAATGGAATCGAAGGACGCAGAAACGGGGAGAGGCACAGGAGAAGGAGGAGAGGTATGAAGCTTGTATTTTTGGGTGCGGACCATGAGGTGACAGGAAGCTGTCATTATATGGAGGTGGGAAAGAAACATATCCTGGTGGACTATGGAATGGAGCAGGGGGTCAACACCTTTGAAAATGAACCTCTGCCGGTCAGTCCGTCCATGATAGACTATGTATTTTTAACCCATGCCCATGTGGACCATTCGGGGCTGCTGCCCCTGCTGTATGCGGAGGGATTTCGGGGGCAGGTGTTTGCCACGGACGCCACGGCGGATCTTTGCAGCATCATGCTCAGGGACTGTGCCCACATACAGATGATGGAGGCGGAGTGGAAGAACCGGAAGGCGAAGAGAAGTGAGTCAATTTCCATGGTGGAACCTCTGTATACCATGGAGGACGCGGAGGGTGTCATCAAGAGAATCGTGCCCTGCCGTTACGACAGGGAGATTCAGGTTTGTGACGAGGTGAAGATTCGGTTTACCGATATAGGACATCTTTTGGGATCCGCCAGCATTGAGGTGTGGCTGACAGAGGATGGCGTGACAAAGAAGGTGGTATTTTCCGGAGACATCGGAAACAAAAACCAGCCGCTGCTGAAGGATCCGGCCCTGACGAAGGAAGCGGATTATGTAGTTATGGAGTCCACCTACGGAAACAGGCTTCACAGCACGGAACGGCCGGATTTTGTGACGGAGCTGGCGGCTGTTCTCAAAGAAACCTTTGACAGGGGCGGGAATGTGGTAATTCCATCCTTTGCCGTAGGGCGGACCCAGGAAATTCTGTATTTCCTGCGAAAAATCAAAGTAGATAAGCTGGTAAAGGGACATGAGCGGTTTCCCGTGTATGTGGACAGTCCCCTGGCCGTGGAGGCCACCGGCATTTTTGAGGAAAACCGCTGGGAGTGCTTTGACGAGGAGGCCATGGAACTGGTGCGTGAGGGCATCAACCCTATTTCCTTCGCAGGCTTAAAGCTTGCCATTACCAGCGAAGAGTCCAAGGAGATTAACTTTATCGATACGCCCAAGGTCATCATATCTGCTTCCGGCATGTGTGAGGCAGGACGTATCAGACACCATCTGAAACATAACCTCTGGAGGCCGGAGTGTACCATATTATTTGTGGGATATCAGGCAATGGGAACCCTGGGCAGGAGCATTGTGGAGGGTGCGGAGGAAGTGCGGCTCTTCGGCGAGTCTATTCAGGTGCGTGCTCAGATTAAGCAGCTGATTGGTATGAGCGGCCATGCAGACAAAGACGGACTGCTTGAGTGGATTTCCGGTTTTGAGGAGAAGCCGAAGAAGGTTTTTGTGGTTCATGGTGAGGACAGCGTCTGTACTTCCTTTGTGGAGTGCCTGAAGATGGAATACGGCCATCGCGCTTATGCGCCTTACAGCGGAACGGTGTTCAACCTGATATCGGGCAAGTTGGAGTATGAAGCGGAGCCCATACCTGTCAAGAAAAAAGGAAAATCTGCTGTGGCTGCAGGCGTCTACGCCAGATTGCTGGCGGCGGCTCAGAGGCTATTGGCGTTGGTGCAGAAAAAGGACGGCATGCCCAACAAGGATGCAGCCAAGCTTGCGGATCAGATAAATTCGCTGTGCGACAAATATCAGTAATTTTACGGTGGAACAGCCGATTCAACCGGTGGTTGAAAAAAACTCTGCGAACCGTTTATTGTGCACCTGCTGATTTTGGTTTAGGATAAATCTGTCGGAAAACTCCCTGCAGGGTTATGTGCCGAACAAATTTCAGGAGGTGTACTTTCATGAATAAAATCGGAGACAACATCAGGCTGCTGCGGAAGGCGAAGGGTGTAACCCAGGAGGAGCTGGCCGAGGCGGTTCACGTTTCATTTCAGGCCGTGAGCAAGTGGGAGAACGGAGGAGCCCCGGACATAGATACGCTTCCGGCCCTGGCTTCCTTTTTCGGAGTCAGTATTGATGAACTGATGGGCTTTAAACTCAATGCATTGACGAACAGAGAGCGTTTTATCAGATTTATGGCGGATACTGGCGCGCTGAAGCGGGGGGATTTTGACCTCCACGGCTACCGGTCGGAGTATTATGTGGAGTCAGAGCGGTTCAGCACGAATGCCCAGTATGCGAAGCTGGGTGAGTATTTCGCGGATTGTATCAGGGAGAGCGGACTTACCTTTGACTGTATCGTCGGAATGGCATATCATGGAATCAGTCTTTCGGTGGCAACAGCGTTGGCTTTGTACAATAAGTACGGGATTACCGTCAACTATTGCCATGACAGAAAGCTGGCGGACAGCAGAGGAAGAGAGTTCTGCGGGCATACGCCGGAGGACGGCGAGAGAGTGCTTATCGTGGATGACCTGATTAACAGCGGGGAAACTTTGCTCAGACGTATTGAGCGACTGAAAGCAAATGCAGATGTCTCGATTGTGGCGGTGGCAGTGATCGTGGAGCGCTATGAGATGGGGATGAAGGAGCATCATCCGAACGGAGCAGATATTTTGCGGGAAAAATATGGAGCAAGGATATTGTCGGTTGTAAACGGTGATGATATTGCACATGCCATTGCGGCGGGAATCGTTTAGAAAACAAATCGGCAAGGCGGATATTTTGCCTTGCCGAACAGGAGGATTGAGGATGAGCTATGCAGATAAGGTATTTATAGAGATGTGCCGGGACATTCTGGACAACGGAACCAGCACCGAGGGGGAGAAAGTGCGTCCTCACTGGCCTGACGGAACGCCCGCCTATACCATTAAGAAGTTCGGCGTGGTGAACCGCTACGACCTGTCGAAGGAGTTTCCGATTATGACGCTGCGCAGGACGGCATTAAAGTCGGCCACGGATGAAATGCTCTGGATCTGGCAGCAGAAATCCAACAATATCCACGACCTTCACAGTCACATCTGGGACGAGTGGGCGGATGAGGATGGATCCATCGGCAAGGCCTACGGATATCAGATGGGGGTGAAGCATCAGTATAAGGAAGGAATGATGGATCAGGTGGACCGGGTGATTTACGACCTGAAAAATAACCCTTTCAGCCGCCGGATTATGACGAATATTTATGTACATCAGGATCTGCATGAGATGAATCTGTATCCCTGCGCTTACAGCATGACCTTTAATGTGACACAGAGAAAGGGGGAGGAGAAGCTGACGCTGAATGCTGTTTTGAACCAGCGTTCTCAGGATGTGCTTGCGGCCAACAACTGGAATGTGGTGCAGTATGCGGTGCTGGTGCATATGCTGGCCCAGGTCTGTGATATGAATGCGGGGGAGCTGGTGCATGTGATTGCGGACGCTCATATTTATGATCGTCATGTGCCCATTATCAGGGAGTTGATTGCCCGGGATCCAAAACCGGCGCCAACATTCTGGCTGAACCCGGAGATACATGATTTTTACCGGTTTACCAGGGATGACGTGAGGCTGGAGGGCTATGAGGCCGGGGAGCAGATAAAGGATATTCCCATTGCCATCTGAGGCGCCGGGAATATGACGGTTGTCTGAATCGCTGCAAAATATATAGGATGAGGAGAAGACGCATGAATATTATTGCCGCTGTAGATAATAACTGGGCAATCGGAAACAGAGGAGAACTGTTGGTCCGCATACCAAACGACCATAAGCATTTCCGGGAGGAGACCACGGGAAAGGTGGTGGTGCTGGGACGGAAGACACTGCAGACCTTTCCACAGGGACAGCCCCTGAAAAACAGAGTCAACATCATTCTTTCAAGAGATAGGAGCTTCAGCGTAAAGGATGCCGCAGTAGTACACTCGGTGGAGGAACTGCTGGAGGAGCTGAAAGCTTATAAGACAGAGGAGGTATATATCATCGGCGGGGAGAGCGTGTACCGCCAGCTGCTGCCTTACTGCGATGTGGCGCATATCACAAAGATTGACAGGGAATACGAGGCGGACACCTGGTTTCCTGACCTGGATAAGGATCCGGAGTGGGAGATTACGGCGGACAGTGATGAGCAGACCTATTTTGATATTGCGTATACGTTTTTGAGGTATGAGAGGGTAAAACACTGAGTTTTCATCACTTTGATGATTTAGTGGGCAAAAGCGTATTGACTTTTGTGGACAAAAGTATAATAATGATTACCAATAAACATGAAAGAAGGCGTTTAGCTATGGAAAAGAAAGATATTGACTGGGGTAACCTTGGGTTTGGATACGTTCAGACGGATTTCAGGTACGTTTCCGATTATAAGAACGGCGCGTGGGATGAGGGAGTCGTCACGGAGGATGCAAATATCGTCCTGAACGAGTGCGCGGGAGTGCTGCAGTACGCCCAGACCATATTTGAGGGGCTGAAGGCGTATACCACAGACGATGGACATATCGTTACATTCCGCCCGGATTTGAATGCGGAGCGCATGGAGTCCTCTGCAAAAAGGCTGGAGATGCCTGTTTTCCCCAGAGAACGTTTTGTGGACGCGGTTACGAAGGTGGTCGCTGCAAATGCGGCTTTTGTGCCCCCCTACGGCAGCGGGGCCACTCTTTATCTGCGCCCTTATATGTTTGGTACAAATCCTGTTATCGGCGTAAAGCCTGCATCGGAATATCAGTTCAGAATTTTCTGTACTCCGGTGGGGCCTTACTTCAAAGGCGGTGTCAAGCCGTTGACTATCAAGGTCAGTGATTTTGACCGTGCGGCGCCTCACGGAACCGGCAATATCAAGGCCGGACTGAATTATGCAATGAGTCTTCATGCAATCGTGACTGCTCATCAGGAGGGATATGACGAGAATATGTATCTGGATCCCGGAACCCGCACCAAGGTGGAGGAAACCGGAGGTGCCAATTTCCTGTTTGTCACGAAGGACGGCAAGGTTGTGACACCGAAGTCCGACAGCATCCTGCCTTCCATTACCCGCCGTTCTCTTGTCCATGTGGCAAAGGAGTATCTTGGGCTGGAAGTGGAGGAGAGAGAAGTGTTTCTGGAGGAGGTCAAGGATTTCGCGGAATGCGGACTCTGCGGCACGGCTGCGGTCATTTCCCCTGTGGGAAAAATCGTGGATCACGGGACGGAAATCTGTCTGCCCAGCGGCATGGACGATATGGGACCTGTCACTAAAAAGCTCTATGATACCCTGACCGGCATTCAGATGGGAAGAATTGAAGCGCCTGCCGGCTGGATTCATGTGATTGAGTAGGATGTTATAATGCGGCAGGAGATAGAAACAAAAGTGTATAAATCGGGCGGAGCGGCAGTCTGGCCTGGAAAACGGTGCTGTATCCTGCTGCTCTGCTTTGTGCTGGGGCTCTGCGGGGTGACGGCCTGCGACGGGGAAGGCGCAAGGGTGGTATTTACCACAGGCCTTGGCGAGAATGAAGTGTTTCGTATTGCGGACATAAACTGCACCCGGGCGGAAATTATGGTATACCTGACTACCATGCAGAACCGTTATGAGAGCGTGTATGGCCCGGAAATCTGGAGCGTTGCAAAGGACAATGTGACGCTGGAGGAGAATGTAAAAGACACAGTGCTGGCCAGGATTGCCCAGATTAAGACCATGTGCCTGCTGGCAGAGCGGGAGAATGTGGAACTGAACGATGAGGAAATAAGGCTTGCGGAGCAGGCGGCAGCGGAGTATTTCAGCTCTCTGAATGAGACGGAGGTTCGGCTGATGGGAGTGGAGGTTGGGGCGATTCGTCAGCTTTATGAGGAGTACGCACTGGCCAACAAGGTATATCAGTATATTATTCAGGATATCAACCCTGAAATCAGTGATGACGAGGCGCGAACCATTACGGTACAGCATATCCTGCTGCGCACCTGGACTACGGACGGCAGCGGAGCCAGGGTGACATACACGGAGGATGTGAAGGAATCTGTCTATGAAAAGGCGTGTGAAATCAGGGAGATGGCGGTATCCGGAGGTCAGGATTTCCTGGATTTGGCTTCCCGGTACAGCGAGGATACCACTATCACCTACTCCTTTGGCAAGGGTGTGATGGACACCGCATTTGAGGAGACTGCATTTTCTCTTGAGACAGGGGAAATCAGCGAGGTCATTGAGACGGAGAGCGGCTATCATATTATCAAATGCACCAACACCTTTGACAGAGAGCAGACGGAGCTGAGCAAGCTGGAGATTGTGGAGGAGCGCCGCAGAGAGGTATTTGGAGAGGAGTATGACGCATTTGCGGATACGCTGGTACGTCAGCTGAACACAGATCTATGGGAGGAGATTGCGCTGATTCATGACGAAGAGGTGAAAACCACAGACTTTTTTGATGTCTACGCAAAGTACTTTCCGGAATGAAAAATGTTTTTAGAAAAATTTTAGAAATGGAGAAACCCTTATTTTATAGGGACTCAGCAAGCATTGTTAGCACTCATGTCGAATGAGTGCTAATTTTTTGTTGACTTTTGAAAGGGACAGATTTACACTATCTTTCAGAGGGTGACAGATGCCTGTCACAAAAAGATAATAAGAAGCAGAAAGGAACGTGGTAAAATGGCAACAAAAAGCGGCAGCTTATCAATTAACAGCGAAAATATTTTTCCGATTATCAAAAAGTGGTTGTATTCCGACCACGATATTTTTTACAGAGAGCTGATTTCCAACGGCTGTGATGCCGTGACGAAGCTGAAAAAGCTGGATATGATGGGAGAGTACACATTGCCTGATAACTACAGGGCAAGAATTGATGTGGTGACAGATGCAGAGAAGAAGACCCTGACCTTTAAGGACAATGGTCTTGGAATGACGGCGGACGAGGTGGAGGAGTATATCAATCAGATTGCCTTCTCCGGCGCTACGGATTTCATTGAAAAATACAAGGATAAGAGCAGTGCAGACCAGATTATCGGCCATTTCGGCTTAGGCTTCTACTCCGCGTTTATGGTGGCGGATGAAGTGCACATTGATACCCTGTCCTACCAGGAAGGCGCTAAGCCTATACACTGGGAATGCGATGGCGGAACAGAATTCTCCATGGAGGATGGAGACAAGACGGAGGTCGGCACCACAATCACTCTGTTCCTGAACGAGGACTGCCTGGAGTTCTGCAATGAATATAAGGCAAGGGAAATCATTAAGAAATATTGTTCTTTCATGCCCACGGAGATTTACCTTTCCAAAGCAGATACCAAGGAAACCCAGATTATAAAGGCGGATGAACTTCAGGAGGGGGATGTTATCCTGGAGGAGATTCATCCCGAGACGAAGGAGGACGGTACAACCGAGGGAGAGGAGAAGTTGAAAATCAGCAAGCGTCCTGAACTCTTAAACGAGACTGCGCCCCTGTGGACGAAGCATCCCAATGAGTGTACAAGGGAAGAGTATCTGGAGTTTTACCGCAAGGTATTTCAGGATTACAAGGAGCCGCTGTTCTGGATTCATCTGAACATGGATTATCCGTTTAACCTGAAGGGAATTCTGTATTTCCCGAAGATCAACATGGAGTATGAGTCCATTGAGGGAACCATCAAGCTATACAACAACCAGGTGTTTATTGCGGATAATATCAAGGAAGTCATTCCGGAATTCCTGCTGCTGTTAAAGGGCGTGATCGACTGTCCTGATCTGCCGCTGAACGTGTCCAGAAGCGCGCTGCAGAATGACGGTTTTGTGAAGAAGATTTCCGAGTATATTTCCAAGAAGGTGGCGGACAAGCTCTCCGGCATGTGCAAGACGGAGAAGGAAGAATATGACAAATACTGGGATGATATCAGCCCGTTCATCAAGTTCGGCTGTCTGAAGGATGACAAGTTCTGCGAGAAGATGAACGATTACATTCTGTTTAAGAATCTGGACGGCAAGTATCTGACCTTGCCTGAGTGTCTGGAGACTAAGCCTGTTGATACGGAGGAGGCCGACAAGACGGAAAATGCCGTGGACGAGAACGGTGAGAAGGTGGAAGCTGAGATTGTCAGTGACGGAGGCGCCGTGGACGAGAACGGTGAGAAGGTGGAAGCTGAAATCGTCAATGAAGATGCAGATGCAGAGGCGTCCGAGGAAAAGAAGGAGAAGATTATTTACTACGTCACAGACGAACAGCAGCAGAGCCAGTATATCAATATGTTTAAGGCAGCAAAGATGGATGCGGTCATCCTGACCCACAACATCGACCAGCCCTTTATCTCCCAGCTGGAGTCCAAAAATGAGGGCGTGAAATTCCAGAGAATCGACGCTGATGTGACCGATGCTCTGAAGAGCAAGACCTCAAAGAAGGCTCTGGAACAGTTTGAGGAGCAGGCTAAGGCAATCGCGGAGATTATGAAGAAGGCTCTGAAAAACGACAAGATTACCATCAAGGTAGACAAGCTGAAGAATAAGAAAATTTCTTCCGTGATCACATTGTCCGAGGAGACCAGGCGCATGCAGGATATGATGAAGATGTATTCCATGCCCGGCATGGATATGGGCGCATTCGGCGGCGAGGGGGAGACCCTGATTCTGAACGCCAACCATCCGCTGGTGCAGTATGTCACCGAGCATAAGGACGGTGAGAACGTGGCAATGATTTGCGAACAGCTCTACGATTTGGCAAAGATACAGCATGCACCTCTTTCTCCCGAGGCTATGACAAAGTTTATCGCCCGGAGCAATGATATTATGATGCTGCTGGCGAAATAGAACAGTTGTGAATCCCCTTAAACCGTGAAACCCATGCGGGGCGGCTTAGGGGGATTTTATTGACATTTAACCGGATCCACGTTAGAATAAAATCTAATTTGTTTTGCAGAATTCACAGGAGAAAGGAGTCGTGATGAAGGAGGGAAGAAGGTTTTATGCCGCATTGCTGCTGATTCTGTTCATTGTGTCTATTCCGGTTTTTTGCAGGAATATTATAGATGGGAGCATGGCAAGACAATGGATTGCCATGATACAGGAATTGTCCGTGAGCAGGATAGCTTTATTTCCTGAGGTGGAATACGCATCGGAGAACGGTTTCTTTTCCCAGGCGTTGAATTCTAAGGTTTTTTTGCTTTTGCCGGCGCTGTTTCTGAAGCTCAGCGGCAGTATTCGGTGGACCTGGGGTTTTTTGCTTTTTTGTATTCAACTGGGCGGTCTGGGAGGCGCGGTGCTGCTCTATCGCCATGTGTGCCCTGAAAGGGTGGGAGCACTGTGCGGAATTCTGCTCTATATGACAATGCCCTGCCGAATTTATCTGTGCTATGACAGGGTGGATATTTCTATGGCGATTGTCTGGATGCTGCTTCCATATTATCTTTGGAGCATTTTTCATGTTCTGGACGGCAGAAGGCGATGCCGCTTTACCGCGCTGTCCATGGTGCTTTTGGCTGCCATAGGATATGGAAATGCATCAGTTTTTCCGGTAATTGCCGGTTTGACATTATTGGCGGCTATGATAAGTCTGAACGGTTTTCTGACCGTCACTGTTCCCGGCGGCCTGGTGCTTGCGCTGCCAGGGCTGAAACAATATCTGAACTTCCTGTTCAGCGGTGAAGGTACTTCGCTGTCTGTATCCTATGTCTCTTATGACAGCATCATGCCGGGAGGATATGCTATAGGAGAGCTGTTCGGCTGCTTTATCTATGCGGACGGGAAGCCAGGCCCGGGGGCGGGGCTTCTGTTGATGCTGGCGCTGATGGCATGGAACAGGTTTGTAAACGGTAAATCTGTTCTGCAAAAGAGGGATAAAGCCTGTCTGTTGACAGGGGCGATTCTGATAATTCTTTCACTGAGATATTTCCCTTGGGATTTGGTTCAGCGGGTGCATCCGGTACTTTTGAAAATGACAGCGCTCTTTCAGACGCCGGGCCTGTTTCTGCAGTTTGCCTGTTTTTTACTGACAATCCCTTGTACGGGGGCTGTGAACAGGCTGTACAGGGAAAATGACAAGTCTGTACGGGTATTGTTTATGACGGTGCTTTTTATCCTGTGCATCGGCACTACTGTCTATCAGTGTAATATGTATATTTTCAACAGGCTGCCTGTGGCGCTGTGATACAGGCAAGAGAGGTTTTTATGAGAGAAGGCAACAATTGTTTGAAAACTGTATTTTCCTGTCTGGTGCGCCGCAAAAGCTTTATTTGTATGGCGGCAGTAACACTTGCACTGTCACTGTTTTGTGTTGTGCGGATTCTGCTTCCGAATCATATTTATACCTTTGAAGAGGCGGAAGGAAATTTTGTCTCTGCAGAAAACGCCGGAAATATTACTGTTTGTGAGAATATATCTCTGCCTCCGGGACTGTATCGCATTCAGTTGTTGTATGCCACAGACACAGATGCCCGCTCTACTTGTTTTGTAGAGGATGGGCATGTATATCAGGGAGGCCTGTTGGTGAACTATGAGGTTCTGTATGCTAATTTGTCCCTTACGGATTATACCATATGGCTGTTTGAGGCCACGGACACCCTGAATGTTTCCGTGAGCCTGGGGGCAGGCAGTACGCTTGTAGTGAGTGGTCTGAGAATTGTAGAGACCGACGGGTTGTGGACTATGCTGCTTACGATTATTTTGTTTTGCGGTGCCTGTGTTATCGGCGGCATGTTTTTTTCTGTTTATCAGAAGCAGTACGGCGTGTCTGTCAGGGTAAAAAGTGTTTTTTTCTGCCTGACGGCGGCTGTTCTTCTGTCAAGTACGCCATTGCTGTTGGACGGCGTATGTATGGGGGCCGATTTAGGGTATCATTTTCATCGCATAGAAGCGGTGTACGCCGGGCTCACGTCAGGGCAGTTTCCCGTTCGTATTGCGCCTCGCTGGCTCTACGGTCAGGGATACGCGGATCCGGTATTTTACTGTAATCTGCTGTTGGTTTTTCCTGCCATTCTTCGGCTTTTAGGTTTTCCGCTGGGGGTAAGCTACCAGATTTTTGCGGTTGGAGTGAACGCCCTCACCGCATGGATTGCTTATTATAGTTTCAGTCGTATATTCAGGGATTATAAAGTCGGTATTTGCTGCAGTATGCTTTACACGCTGTCACCCTTTCGGATCTACAGATTTATTATGGTTGGTACGCTGGGAGAGGGGACGGCACAGATCTTTCTGCCCCTGATTCTGCTGGGACTGTATGAGGCGTTTTCGGTATCCGGGCAGGAAAAGCCGGCGTCAAATACCTGGCTTCATATTGCGCTTGGCTACGCGGGACTGTTTCAGACCCATGTGCTGACCACTGAAATCACGATACTGGTGACAGCTCTTTTCTGCGTGGCCTATATCCGGAAGATATTTAATAAGACCGTATTTTTTACACTCCTGAAGGGGGCGGCGGGAGCGGTGCTGCTGAGCCTGTGGTATTTGGTGCCCTTTTTGGACTATTATTTGACCCAGGATGTTCATATCAGGCATATGTCCAGCAAAACGATACAGGAACAGGGATTATCATTGCGGCAGCTTCTGGGGCTGTTTCGCAAGTTCGGTACCGGAATGGAGAACAATGAACCATACGGCTGCGGCATAATAGCGGTTGTCGGACTGGTGCTTTTCCTGATTCTGTGGTTTGGTGGAAAGCTGAAGGATAAAGGAACTCTGACTCATTTCATAAAGGTTTCTGCAGTTCTGGCAGCGGTTCTTCTGCTGTTCAGTCTCAGGGTTTTTCCCTGGGACCGGCTGCAGGCGCTGGGATCTGTACCTGCATCCCTCATCAGCAGCCTGCAGCTTCCGTACCGATTTTTGGGTTGGGGAACCTGTCTGCTTGTGGCTGTAATGGGATATTGTTTTACGGGCAGAAAGCTTTATCTGGGAAAAATGGGAAATTATGTTGTGCTGGGAATCATGTTTTTATCAGTTGTTCACGCATGTTATCTTCTGGAAGGCGCAAATAAAGAGCTTGGGCGCGCTAAGATATATAATGAGGAAGCTCTGGGCTTCGGTTACATTTCTGGTGGGGAATATGCGATTGAGGGCACGGATGATACGCTTTTGACCTTTGACAGGCCCCATCCCTCAGATACTGTGTCGGTCAGTTCTTATGTTAAGGAAAATCTCCATATTATGGCTCATTGCACCAACAGGGGAGCGGAACAGGGTTATGTGGATATGCCCCTGCTGCTGTATAAGGGCTATCGGGCATATGATGCGGATTCCGGCGAACGGCTGGACATTACCTATAATTCAAACAATCAGATCAGGGTGCTGCTGCCGGCCTTTTTCACAGGAAAAATAGAGGTTGAATTTGTCAGCCCTATATATTGGCGTGTGGCGGAAGCGGTTAGTCTGATTATGCTGGTGAGCCTGGCAGGATTCCGGTCAAAAAAATTAAATAAAATACTACCCTTTTTTCGCAAATAGTTGTATAATTTATCCCATGAAGGTTACTGCTCTGTGAAATTTGACGGCTCAGCTAAAAAGAAGGGACAAATATATGGCAAAAAAAGTAAAAAAGGGTAGTATTGGCGCAAAGGTTTTCAGCACATTGGTGACAATGGTGGCTATTATCGTGTTTACGGTGATATGCGACATCGGTGCGCTGGGAGTTATCGGAAGTTATAATGAAGTAATCGGGAAAGCTTGTCTGGGCATGGAACGTGCCAACGGGGAACTGGCGGAATCTATTCAGAAGATGCAGATGTATTCAGCTCTGATTTTTTATGAGCAGATGGGAGAGACTTCTGATGTATACCGTTCCATATTGAAAGATGCGAATGAGGAAGTGAAGGCCTACGGTGTGGAGTTGCATAATCTTGCAGACAGCACAGGGGATGAAACTCTGATAGCGGTTGCAAACACTTATCTGCTGTCGGTTTCCGATCTGGTAGACTGCGCCGGGAAGCTCATTGCAGCTGTGGAGGCCTTTGACAGGGATACATTTACCCAGGAGGCGACGCGGCTTTCTGGATATATCAATGAAATGATGAAGAAGGGGGATGAATTCGCCGATGCCCTGGATACATACTGTCGGTATATTATGGAACGCTCCTCTGTAAAAATATCCGGCACCCGCAGTTTTGATATGATTATGTGCGGTATTATTGCAGTTGCAGCTGCCACGGGGCTGTTTGTGGTGGCGAAGACAGTATCAGGACCTGCAAAGAAGTCCAGAAGACAGGTGGACGACATCGTAAGGAAGATAGAAAACGATGAGGGAGACCTGACAGAGCGCATCACCGTTTCCTCCGGCGATGAAATCGGCCAGATGGCAGTAGGCGTCAATAACTTTATCGAGCAGCTGCAGCTTATTATGCGCAAACTGAAGACGGAATCTGAGAATCTGAGGAATTCCGCTGTGACGGTGAATAATGAGGTGGGTACGTCCAATGAGAACGCCAGCAGCGTATCTGCGGCTATGGAAGAGATGGCGGCAAGCATGGAAGAAATTTCCGCTACCCTTGGGCAGATTGCTTCCGGCAGCGATGCAGTTATGACAGAGATTCAGCAGATGAACAGTTATGTGCAGGACGGCGTGCGGCTGGTGAGGGATATTACAAACCGTGCGGATGAGATGCATCGGAATACGCTGGAGAGCAAGGAAGAGACGGCGGGGAATGTTGAGCGCATCAGGGAGACCTTAAATGCTGCGCTGGCGGACAGCCGCAGTGTGGAGAAGATTAACGAACTGACCCAGGACATTCTGGGTATTTCCAGCCAGACCAACCTGTTGTCCCTGAACGCATCTATTGAGGCGGCGAGAGCGGGAGATGCAGGCAGAGGCTTTGCAGTGGTGGCCGATGAAATCAGAGGTTTGGCGGACAGCAGTGCTTCTACCGCAAGTAATATTCAGAACATCAGCGCTACGGTTACCGAGGCGGTGGAGCGGCTTGCAAAGAATGCGGAGGCAATGCTGAAATTTATTGATACCAAGGTAATGAAGGACTATGACACCTTTGTGGAGGTGGTAGACCAGTACCAGCAGGATGCTGACAGCGTTAATGATATTTTGAATGAATTCGCAGGCAATGCAGGCGAAATCGAAGAGACAATGAAGGCCATGAACACAGGCATCAGCGATATTTCCATTGCGGTTGACGAGAGCGCAAAGGGAGTTACCAGCGTGGCGGATAACGCAGTAAGCCTGGTGGATGCAATTAATCAGATTCAGACAGAGACGGAAAACAGTAAAAATATTTCCCAGATGCTGTCTGACGAGGTAGAGAGATTTAAGAAGGTGTAAGAGTTCGGCAGGGCGCTGCTGTATGTGGGCTGATATATGAGTTGAAAAGAGGGAACGGCTGTTTCGCTTAAAAAGGCGGTCAGCCGTTCCTTTGAACTTAATTAGAATCGTCTGCGGCACTTTTTTATCCGGGCTCTGATATTCTGGATACTCCAACATAGATTTCCGAAATTTCATACCAGGTGGCATAGTCCGTCACGCCTGTCCGGGGCAGGTTGAAAATACCCTGGAAGGTACGGACCGCCTCTGCGGTTCTTGGGCCGTAGATACCGTCCGCCGCTATGGTAGGTATGGCGGGATAGTTGCGGGCAATGCGGTTCAGCTGGGTCTGAAGCTGACGTACCTTGTCGCCGGAGGCGCCTACATTTAAATCGTAGCCGGGCCAGGAGGAGGGCACACCGGAAATGATTTCTGCGGTGTTGATATACATGTCATTGCCGTAGTAGTAGCGGATAATCTCGATGGCGGAATAGCCCTGGTCTCCCAGGTATTTGGAGCCCCACTGGCTTAAGCCGTTGCAGGTTACTCTGTTGCCATCGCAGTAGGAGGTGAATATGGGCTGCCGCACGCCAGGCCGGGACAGATAGTTGGCAAATATGGTATCCACCAGGTAGTCAATATTTTCATAGATATTTCTGCCGTATATCCACTTCTGGTCGTAGGCTGTGGAGGAGGTGATGGTAAAATTGTAGCCCTGGTTCCGATACCATTCCGTATACACTCTGTTCAGTGTAAAAGACTGGATGGCCAGGATATTGGCATAGATGGCGCTCTCAGGCCAGGTGGAGTATATTTCACAGGAGGCCACATTTTTGATGTAGTCCCGATAGCGGACCCAGTAATTGGGGGCGGTGGAGTCGCCGGGGACGCCGTCATGGACGATGACGTATTCCGGTATGACCACACGGCTCAGGACAATTTCGCCTGTTTCAGCGGTCGGTTTGATTTCATCCTCCGGTATCTTTGGCGGGTATTCTCCCCAGAGAGTGTGGGCAGGGATAGTAACAACCTTTTCCTCCTCGTCTGCAGCAGCCAGCGGGGTCATGCGTATGGTCTGCAGGGACAGTTCATTGGCCAGAATCTCGGAACCGGATACGTATACGGGCTCATATCCGTCAGCAGTTACGGATATATTGTATTCGGAGTAGGGCTGCTCAGCGGCGTCCGGGTTCAGGGAAAGTTCAATAGGAGGCGCGGACAGATTTATGGTGGGGGTCTGTCCTGAACTGTCGGTGGTAAGTACTTCCAGGGGACGTTCCGGATCTCCGGTGTAAGAGACGGTGACAGTGGCATTTTCTATGGGAATCAGTCCCATGGTGGATATAACGCTGATTTTCAGAGTTCCGGAGTACCCGGCTTCCGTGGGTTCAGGTGCATTTGGAACCGAATCAATGGCCTCTGTTTCCTGAGAAGCAGTCAGGTCGGGGCCGGAGAGGGTTTTTCTGAGTAAATTTATTTCGGACATAAGGAACCTCAAAGGGTTTGTTATGGTATTTATATGCCCGTTTTGAAAAAAAGTGCAAAAAGTACTTGACGGATTACCTGATAAGATGTATTGTTGTATTATGAACCTAATACAAATACACAGAAAGGAAGATAGCGATGGCATGGGAACTGGATAATGACAGACCGATTTACGCGCAGCTTGTGGACAGGATTCAGATGCAGATTGTGTCGGGACAGTATCCGCCGGGCGGTAAGCTTCCCAGCGTCAGGGATCTGGCAGCGGAAGCGTCGGTGAATCCGAACACGATGCAGAAAGCGTTTGCAGAGCTGGAGAGAAGCGGACTGATTGTGACGCAGCGGACTAACGGCAGAAATGTCACCGAGGATGAGCAGCGGATAAAGGATATCAGAGCGAGTCTGGCAAAGGCGCAGGTGGACAGTTTTTTTGCAAGAATGAAAGAGCTTGGCTATGCGGAATCGGAGACAGTTGAGTTGCTGAATGCAAAGCACTTTATGTCAAATAATGATGAGGGAGAACAGGAATGAATGAACTGGTAGAACTGGTAGGAGTGACAAAATCCTACGATTCAAAAAATGTTGCAGTGAACAACATTACATTGACGCTTCCCAAGGGAAAGATTATCGGTCTTCTGGGGCCAAACGGCAGCGGCAAGACTACTTTGATTAAAATGATGAACGGGCTTCTGACACCCAGCCAGGGAAGCATTAAAATTAACGGACAGTATGTAGGGACGGAGACGAAGGCCCATGTGGCCTATCTGCCGGATCGTACTTATCTGTCGGGAGGACAGAAAATCGGTCAGATACTGGACTATTTCTGCGACTTCTATTCGGACTTTTCGAAGGAGAGGGCACTTGAGATGCTCCACAGCCTCAACATTGACCCTTCCGTAAAGCTGAAAACTCTGTCTAAGGGTAATAAGGAAAAGGTGCAGTTGATTCTTGTCATGAGCCGCAACGCGGATTTGTATGTTCTGGATGAGCCTATCGCCGGCGTAGATCCTGCGGCCCGGGATTATATTCTGCGCACGATTATCAACAACTATAATCCTGACGCAACCGTTATCATATCCACCCACCTGATTGGAGACATTGAGCAGGTGCTGGATGAAGTGATTTTTATGCGCTACGGACATCTGGCCCTCTATACCTCCGTAGACAATATCAGAGAGCAGCACGGCAAGTCTGTGGATGCTTATTTCAGGGAGGTGTTTGCATGTTAGGAAAGCTGTTAAAGAATGAGTGGAAGGGTACTTATAAAATCGGCGGGCTGATGCTGATTGTGCTGGTGGGTGTCACTTTTTTGGGGTGGCTTGCCTTCCAGTCGCCCATGTGGCAGGAGTTGTCCAGCGAAACTTACTATTACCGGGACACCTTCAGCGTGAATATATTGAATCTTGTAAGCATCTGCACACTGTTGGTTTATGCTATGATGCTGGTGGCGGTTTCTGTGGGTATTATTGTCTATCTGGGAGTGCGTTTTTACAGGACCATGTACACGGATGAGGGTTATCTGACCCATACGCTTCCGGTTACGGAGGGCAGGCTGCTGTTTGCGAAGACATTCATCAGCGGCATTTGGAGTCTGATTATTTCTCTGGGCCTTATTTTGTCCGTGGTTGCTCTCTTTATGTTTATGATAAGCGCCATGCTGCCCAGAGGGTATTCCCTTTCGGATTTATGGTGGGAATTCCAGGAGGTGTACGATGCGGAACTCAAGGAGATATTTGAGCTTGTCCAGATAGAACTGGGAATGAACTTCAGGAGCTATTTCATATATTTGATTATTTCGCTGATTCTTGGTTCTTTTACCAGCATTATGACACTGTTCGGCGCCATTTCCATGGGTCAGCTCTTTACAAGGCACAGAGTGCTGATGGCTATTGTGAGCTATATCGGAATCGGCATGTTTAAGGGAACTTTCAGTTCCATAGTAGAGGGAATTGTCACCAATATCTATGTTGGCAGCAGCTATGATTCCCCTGCTGTTGTGGGCAGTTACATCAACGCAAACATGATAATCGGGTTTGTGCTCAGCGTGGTTTTTGCGGCGGTGCTGTATCTGGTGTCCTGGCTGGTAAATACCAGAAGGTTGAACATGGAATAAGGGTTCAGAACCGTACATGAGCGGAAGGAAAGTCTTGCAGAGGCAATAAAGAGGGGGTTACCGATGAAAAATGTAATGAAAAAAATAGGCTGGACGGTGGTGTCACTGCTGCCGATTGCGGCGTTCTTTGTAATCCAGCTGGGCTGCGCCACTGTGGTTATGGTGGCACTTACAGTAATTGTCATGGTGAATACGCCGGTGGAAATGAGCGCCGACGCCGCACAGGCTCTTGTAATGGAACAGTATTATGAAAATATTGTTCTTGTCCTGATTGTGAGCCAGGTGGCGGCCGTTCTGGTCTTCGGTCTCTGGTATTACTTTGCCTGGGGGAAAAGAAAGAGGCCGGAGGGAACGGAGAAACCCACAGCAGTTAAGATCCTGCTGATAGTTTTACTGGGAGTGGCGGCACAGTTTGCCATCAGCGGCCTGCTTTCCCTGGTGCAAATCGCCGTGCCGGAGGCGCTGCAGGAGTATGAGGAGCTGATGGAGATGGCGGGGATTGGAGAAACTACCATTCTGACCCTGATTTCTACGGTGATTCTTGCGCCCTTGAGCGAGGAATTGGTATGCCGTGGGGTCATCTACCGGCTTGCCGGGAAAATCAGTCCTAAGTTCTGGGTGGCGAACATTGTGCAGGCTCTGGCCTTCGGTATCCTGCACGGCAACCTGATACAGGGGGCATATGCTTTTGTGCTGGGTCTGCTTCTGGGACTGGTGTACAGACAGTTTCGAAATATCTGGATCTGTATGCTGCTTCACGCATCCATGAATTTTTCCAGTATTCTTGTGGAACCCTTTTATGGACTGTTCCCGGATGACATCTCTGAAGGCGGGGCGGTCGCAATCCTGACAGTGACTATGGTTCTGGCAGCGGCGCTGGGAGCGCTCTGCGTCCGGGGAATCGTGAAGAAGAAGGATACTCTCATGCAAGCATAGAATTTGAGCCTGAGCAGGCTGATATTTGAACTGAATGAAAAAAAATTGCCCTGTGTTTGATTATTTGGTATAATGATACACAGGGAATTTTTTTGCGTAGAAACTTAAAAAGCAGGAGAGTACAAATGCAGAAGGTTATCAATCAGATTATGGAGGAAAACTTTGATTATGAGAATGGTTCTCTTGACTTTTCCTGCGCCAAAATAGAGATTTCCCTGAACAGGGGGGAGGTTTATGAGGGATCCTTCCGCATTTATGCCGTTCAGGGGCAGTTTACCAACGGAACAGTACTGTCCTCCGATTTGAGGATGGAGTGTCTGACGAAGGAGTTTATTGGCTGTGACGAGGAAATCCTGTTTTGCTTCCACGGTGAAAACCTGGAGGAAGGGGATGTGGTAAAAGGAAATTTTTATGTTATCAGTAATCAGGGGGAATATTACCTTCCTTTCGTGGTATCCGTGGAGCATGCACTGCTGGAGTCATCTATCGGAGCGGTGAGAAACCTGTTTCATTTTGCCAATCTTGCAAAGAGTAACTGGCAGGAGGCGGTTAAGCTCTTTTATTCTCCGGGCTTTAAGAGTGTTTTTTCCGGAGGTGATGCGCAGTATGCGGAGGATTACCGGGCATTGTCCGTCTATGAGGGATCGGAGCAGAATATGGAGGAGTTCCTGATTCAGGTAAATAAGAAACAGAAGGTGGAATTCCTGATACAGGAAGAGGAACTGACGCTGGATACAGTCAGAAATACCGGTGCCTACGCCGTGGCGGAACGGGAACTTACCATTGTGCGGAACGGCTGGGGATACACCCGGCTTTATGTGGAATGCACAGGTGATTTCCTGTTTACGGAGAAGGAAGTAATCACGGATGATGATTTTCTTGGGAATCGATGTGTACTGCCCGTGTTTATAGACGGAAACCTATGCAGAGAGGGGAAAAATTACGGCCGGGTTTTTCTCTACAATTCCTTTGCGGCGCTGTCGATTCCGGTGACAGTCAGAATCGGAGACGGCTCGCCCCGCAATCCCCAGGAAGTGACACGAAAGCGCTGTACGGTTCAGTTGATGGAGCTTTATCAGGCATTTCGGGTAAAAAAGATCAGTACAGGCACCTGGCTGAAGGAAACGGGAAAACTTGTGGAGAAGCTGGTGGCCATGGATGAGAATGATGTGTCTGCAAGACTGTTTCAGGCGCAGATGCTGATTACAGAGGAGCGGTACAATGAGGCCGGCTGGATCCTGGATCATGTGGCGGAACTGTTGGAAAAGGGGGCAGGCAGTGATACGCTTCGCGCTTATTACCTGTATCTGAGTACGTTGATTCACAGAGAGCAGAAATATGTGGATAGGGTTACGGCAGAGGTGGAACATATTTATCGTGAGGACAATGCCAACTGGCGGGTGGCATGGCTGCTTCTGTATTTGTCGGAGGAGTACCACAAGTCCGTTACGGGAAGATGGGTGTTTCTGGAAAAGCAGTACACAGCAGGCTGCAGCAGCCCTATCCTTTATATAGAAGCGGTGGCGCTTTTGAACAGCAACCCGGCGCTGCTTCGGAGACTGGGGGCATTTGAGCGTCAGGTGGTCTGGTACGGAGCTAAAGAGGAGCTGCTCAAGCCGGAGGTTGTGGGACAGCTGCTCTATCTGACGGACAAGGTCAGGGAGTATTCGGATGTGCTGTACAGAACTCTGGAGAAGCTGTATGAAAAAAAGAACGATGTCCGCATCCTGCAACAGATATGTACGTTGTTAATCAAGGGAGGGAAGGCAGACCTTAAGTACTTTGAGTGGTACAGGCTGGGAGTGGAGAACAATCTGCGCATCACAAACCTGTACGAATATTACATGATGACCCTGGATTTGGATGTACCCAGGGGAACCCCACGGGAGATACCAAAGGTTGTGCTCCTGTATTTTTCCTATCAAAACAGCCTGGATTATGAGCACGCGGCCTATCTTTACAATTATATTTTGCAGAATGATGACCGGTTGAAGGACATATATGACACATACCGCATACGCATGGAGCATTTCTGCATGGAACAGATAGGAAAGGCTCATATCAACAGGCAGCTGGCAGACGTCTACAATCGGCTGCTGAAGCCGGAGATGATTACGGAACAGACCTGCGAGCCTCTGTCTAGGCTGCTGTTTGCCCATCTGATTCGGGTGGATGATGAACGTCTCCGAAAGGTGTATGTGTACCAGCCGGGAAATCGGTATCCCACGGAATATCAGATAAGCGACGGGAAGGTATGGGTTTCGCTGTACGGCAGCGATTATACCATTGTATTTGAGGATGCATGGAACAACAGATTCCTTAAGAATGTGGAATATACCATAGAAAAACTGATGATTCCGGGGAAATTTTTAAGAGTGCTGATGTCCTTTCCCATTGACAATCCGGAACTGGATCTCTATCTCTGCAGCAGTGAGAAGGAGGGAACCATAAAATCTGCGGAAAGTGCGGCGCGTGCCCGGCGTGTGGCTGAGTCCGACGGGGTGGAGAACCCCATAAAGCATGATCTGATGCTGAAGCTGCTGCAATACTATTACGACACGGATGCGGCGGAGGCCCTGGACGAATACTTGACGAAGATAGATCCTGAAATGCTTACGGCGGAGGAAAGGGGCAATGTCATCCGGTATATTGTGCTGCGGGGAAATCTGGAACTGGCCGGACAGTGGCTGAAGGCTTACGGTCCCTACTTTATCGATGTGAAGCTTTTGGTTCGGCTGATAGGTCCGCTCATGGAAAAGTACAACATGGCGGAGGATGATGTGCTGACAGCTTCGGCGGTTTATGCCTTTGGCAAGGGAAAATACAACAGTACCATTTTGCGGTATCTGACACTGTATTACAGAGGGATGACCAAGGGCCTGCGGGATGTTTGGAAGGCAGCGCAGTCCTTCGGAATGGACTGCTATCATCTCTGTGAGAATATATTGGTGCAAATGCTGTATACAGGAGCTTTTGTGGGAGAAAAGATGGAGATATTCCGGTATTATGTCTCCCAGGGTGCAAAGCATGAGGTGGAGGAAGCCTTTCTGGCCCAGTGCGCCTATGACTATTTTGTGAAGGAGAGAGTTACAGAGCAGGACATCTTTGACGAGATAGAGCGCATGTATCTGCGGGGCGAGCCGGTAAAGCGGATTTGTAAGCTTGCTTTCCTGAAATATTATGCGGAGAACCAGGCAGGGCTGACGGAAAGCGGAGCGGAACTGACGGGGAGCTTTCTGGAGGAGTTGATGGAGCAGCGCATTCATCTGGAATTTTTCAGGGAGTACAAACATAATGATAAAGTCATTCAGGAGATGGCGGATAAAACCATCATTGAGTACCGTGCTGAGCCTCATACAAAGGTGAACATCCACTATGTACTTCTGCATGAGAACGGGGAGTCTGACGAATACAGCACAGAGTATATGCGGGAGGTATATGCGGGAGTCTTTTTCAAGGAGTTTATACTGTTCTTTGGCGAGAGCCTCCAGTATTACATTACAGAGGAGAGGGGCGGCGATGAGCAGCTGACAGAGAGCGGCACTCTGCAGAAGAGTGACATTCGCGGAAACGAGGCGGAGAGCAGATATCATCTGGTGAACGACATTGTTATCAGCAAGACCCTTGAGGACTTTGACACCATGGATCATCTTCTGGAGGAGTATTACAGAAAAGAATTCCTGAACGGCAGACTGTTTGAATTGAAATAAAGGGGGCGGAGATGGCATGGGATTCCTGAACAGCGGAAAGGTTATTGTGGGATACGATTTGGGAAACGAGTTTTCGCAGATTAGTTACAGCTTCTCCGATTCCGACGAGGTGGAGACTATCTCTCAGGTGGCGGGTACGGAATACTACAACATACCTACAATTCTCTGCAAGAGAATCGGAGTAAACCAGTGGTTTTATGGAAAGGAGGCGCTGCGCTGCGAAGAGGATCAGGGGATACGGGTGGATAATTTGCTGACGCTGGCGCTGGACGGGGAGCCGGTGCTCATAGATGGCGAGAGCCTGGATCCGGTAGCGCTGCTGACGCTGTTTTTCAAGCGAAGTCTGGGAATGCTGTCCCAGGTGGCGTCTGCGGATAAGATAGAGGCGCTGATGATTACCTGCGAAACGCTGGATCATCGGATGCTGGAGGTGCTTGGACAAGTAGTGGCGGGACTGCGCCTGAAGACGGATAAGATTGCTTTCCAAAGCCATATAGAGAGCTATTATAATTATATGATTTATCAGCCGGAGGAACTGCGGGTATATCAGTCAGTGCTGCTGACCCGTGAAAACGAGGGTATCAGAATGTACCGGATGGAGAGCAACAGACGCACGACTCCAGTGGTGGTATTTATTGAGGAGGCAGGATTTCTTTTTCCCTGGCAGATAATCCCGGATGGACCGGAAGGCCTGGGGGAGAGCGAAAAGCGGGAGTTGGACAGCGCTTTGCTGAAAATAGCGGAGGAGGTCTGTGAAGGCAGGCTGGTGGGAAGCGTGTTTCTTATCGGTGATGGCTTTGATCAGGAGTGGATGAAGGAATCCCTTCGGTATCTCTGTAAAAAGCGCAGAGTGTTTCAGGGAAACAACCTGTTCAGCAAGGGGGCTGTTTTCGGAATGCGGGAGAGACTGGGCGCGGGCAGCGCAGGAAAGGGATATGTCTTCTTAAGCCGGGATAAACTGAAGGCAAACATAGGCATGGAGATTCTGCGGCAGGGAGAGGAATCCTATTACGCGCTGCTGGACGCCGGCACCAACTGGTACGAGGCGGAGACGGAGACGGAGTTTTATATACAGGACGGAAATGAGATTTCGCTTACTATTACGCCGCTGAACGGACAAAATGGCAAGCTTGCCCGGATTGTGCTGGAGGATGTGCCGGAGACGCTCACAAGGCTTTGGGGAAGATTTTACATGGAAGCGGAGAATATTCTGGCTGTGGAGATAGAGGATGAAGGGCTGGGCGAGATTCGGCCGGCCACGGGAAAGGTTTGGAAGGAAACGATAGAACTGTATTAGGAGGCTGTTATGCGCGTAAGCGTCTGTGTTGGAAACTATGCGTCAACTCCATATTGTGTGCCGGGAATCGAAATCAATGTCTGCTGCATGGAAGAACTGTGCTTTGTGCTGAAGGAAAATGCATTCCTGCTGGATTTCTCTGTGATGAATGACGAACTGCTGGATTGGATTGAGAAGGAATGCGGGCTGAAGGAGTTGGCAAGAGCGCTTCACTCCATGGTTCATAAGCAGGGTTCTCTCAGCGCGTTTGTTACAGTGATCCTCAATTTCGTGGGGATTTACGATGTGCAGACTGTGGCGGAGGTAGAGCAGGTTCTGAAGCAGGGAGCGGGCTTAAGCAGTATTGAAAAGAAAAAGAGTCAGGTGGATTATCTGGTAAAAAAGAAAAAATATATTCTGGCAGTCAGAGGCTATGATGGCCTGATTCAAAAGTGGCAGGAGAATGTGGAGGAGGGAGAAATTCTTCCGGCGCCGGAGTGCCTTGCTTCAATCTGGCACAATAAAGGTGTGGCACTGGCGGGGCTTATGATATATGAGAAGGCGGCGGAGTGCTTTTTTAAAGCATATGAGATGGAGGGAAGGAGAGATTTTTACCGGAACTATCTGGCGGCAAAGAGAATGGTGCTGAGCGAGAGTGAATATGTGTCCTTTGTGGCAGAGAATACTGAAAGGTATGAACTGACCCTGGAACTGGAGAAGGATATGGAGCGTCTGACGGATGAGTGGGAACAGCAGCCGGAGTATCTGCGGCTTTATGCCCACAGGGAGCTGAGAACAGGCGACAGGAAACAGAAATATTATGAAGAGAACGAGAGACTGACACAGACGTTAAAGGACAGTTACCGCAAGAGTGTCGCAGACTAAAAACAGGAGATTATAATGGCATTTTGGAACAGGTTATTTGGAAAGAGAAGAAAAGCAGAAAAACAGCCGGCGGAGGACTGGGAAAATATTGTCTATGACAGAGACGATGTTGATTTCCGGGATGAGGAGCAGCGCAGCCGCTATATCACTAATTGTCTGGAACAGATGGCGGAGGCATCCAAAGAGATTAATCTGCTGACCGGGGAGTATGCCCTTGTGACTTCCTATTTGACGGACATGGAGGAGATAGAGGCGCTTCCCGAACAGGAGAGGGAGGGCCTGAACAAGGTTGCCAGACAGCTTCTGGCCCAGGAGAAGGAATGTGAGCGCTACCGAGGGAAAGAAAACCGTATGGATGACAATGAATATTATCAGATGCGCAAGCAGGAGGATGAGGTGCAGGAGGGCATCAGCAAGCTGAAGGAGTGCGAGAACTACGGGGAACTGGTTCGGCAGGATTTGAAGCGGCTGGACAGGGAGCGGAGTGCCTTTGAGTACCGTCGTTCCGAACTGGAAACCATGCTGAACAACCTTCGGGGCATGTCCGTGATTTTTATGACTGCCTTTGTCATCTGCATGGTTCTGTTAATCATCCTGCAGTTTGCTTTTGAGATGGACACTAAAATGGGGTATCTTCTGGCAGCGGGAGCCGTGGTGGTGGCGGTTGCGGTGTTGGTAGTCAGATATACGGACAGCGAGAAGGAGCTGAGCCGGGTGGAGAAAGCTGTGAACAAGCTGATACAGCTTCAGAACAAAGTAAAAATCAGATATGTGAACAACAAAAATCTTCAGGAATATCTGCGAATCAAGTATGATACAGAGAGCGCCGGGGCGCTGGAAAAGCTTTGGAAGCAGTATCTGCAGGAGAAGGAGGAACGCAAGGAGTTTGCGGAGGCGGAGGCAAAAACGGAGTACTATCAGAAACTGATGGTGGATAAAATGAAGAACTACCGGGTGAGCAGCCCGGACAGATGGGTCGGTCATCCGGAAGCCCTGCTGGATCCCCGGGAGATGGTGGAGATACGCCACGATCTGATTGTGAGGCGGCAGGCCCTGCGCAAGCAGATGGAATACAACAACGGTGTGGCGGAGACGGCGAGAAAAGAAATTATGGACATCGTAAACAAATATCCCGCCTATGCAGGAGAAATACTTGCCATGGTGGATAAGTACGATAGCTATTGACTTCTGCTTTCGGGTGGACTATGATGTTTTACGTTGTACGAAGGGAAGACTCTGGAGCCTCCTGAAGAGGACGTCAGAGGTGATTTTGAAAGATAGAAGGAGGAGTTACTTATGAGTACAGACAGATATGAAAGTCCCTTGTCTGAGCGTTATGCAAGCAGGGAAATGCAGTATATTTTTTCGCCTGACATGAAATTCCGTACCTGGAGAAGGCTGTGGATTGCGCTGGCAGAGACGGAAAAAGAACTGGGACTGTCCCAGAACGGCAGGCCGGTCATTACCGACGAACAGATTGAGGAGCTGAAAGCCCATGCCGAGGATATTAATTATGATGTGGCAAAGGCCAGGGAAAAGGAGGTGCGTCATGATGTCATGAGCCATGTGTATGCTTACGGGCAGCAGTGTCCCAAGGCGGCGGGCATCATCCATCTGGGCGCGACGTCCTGCTATGTAGGGGACAATACAGACATCATCGTTATGACCGAAGCGCTGAAGCTGGTGAAGAAAAAGCTTGTGAATGTGATAGCAAAGCTGGCTGAGTTTGCTGAAAAGTATAAGAACCAGCCAACCCTTGCGTTTACCCATTTTCAGCCTGCCCAGCCCACTACTGTGGGCAAGCGCGCCACACTGTGGCTGCAGGAATTTTATCTCGATCTGGAAGATCTGGACTATGTGCTTGGAAGCATGAAGCTGCTGGGATCCAAGGGAACCACGGGCACCCAGGCCTCCTTTTTGGAGTTGTTTGACGGCGATCAGGAGACCATTGACAGGATTGACCCCATGATTGCCGGGAAAATGGGATTTCAGGAGTGTTTTCCCGTGTCCGGTCAGACCTATTCCAGAAAGGTGGACACCCGGGTAGCAAACGTGCTGGCGGGTATTGCGGCATCCGCCCACAAGATGAGCAATGACATCCGCCTTCTCCAGCATCTGAAGGAGGTGGAGGAACCCTTTGAGAAGAGCCAGATCGGTTCTTCTGCAATGGCTTATAAGAGAAATCCCATGAGAAGTGAGAGAATCGCTTCCCTTTCCAGATATGTGATGATTGATGCGCTGAATCCGGCTATCACCTCTGCAACTCAGTGGTTTGAGCGGACGCTGGACGATTCGGCAAATAAGAGGCTGTCCATTCCGGAAGGTTTTCTGGCAACTGACGGAATTCTGGATCTGTGCCTGAATGTGGTGGACGGGCTGGTGGTGTATCCTAAGGTGATTGAAAAGAGGCTCATGAGTGAGCTGCCCTTTATGGCTACGGAGAATATTATGATGGATGCAGTGAAGGCAGGAGGCAACCGTCAGGAACTGCATGAGCGTATCAGGGAGCTTTCCATGGAAGCAGGGCGTAACGTGAAGGTTGAGGGCAGAGAAAATAATCTGCTGGAGCTGATAGCGGCAGATCCCGGGTTCAACATGACGCTGGAGGATCTGCAGAAGACCATGGATCCCGGAAAATATGTGGGGCGTGCCAGAGAGCAGGTTGACGCATTTTTAAAGAACGTGGTTCGTCCGGTCCTGGAGGAGAACAGGGAACTTTTGGGTATAAAGGCTGAGATAAAAGTGTGAGAAGAATTTCCAGGGTGTCAAAGTACGCCGCCTGAGAATTTGCAGAGCGGATAGAAATAACAGAAAGGCAGGGTGGTAAGTATGGGCGGTTTTTTTGGAGTTGCATCGAAAGAGGACTGCATGTTTGATCTTTTTTTCGGGACGGATTATCATTCCCATCTGGGAACCAGGCGTGCCGGTATGGCGGTTTACAGTAGGGAAGAGGGGTATAACAGGGCAATTCACAATATAGAGAATGCTCCTTTTCGTACCAAGTTTGACAAGGATGTAAACGAGATGAAGGGAAATTTGGGGATAGGCTGTATCTCCGACTATGAGCCGCAGCCTTTGATTGTCCGTTCCCATCACGGCACCTATGCCATCACTACAGTGGGTAAGATTAATAATTCCGGAAGCCTGATTAACGAGCTGTTTGCCAAAGGACATTCCCATTTTCTGGAGATGAGCGGCGGCGATATCAACGCAACGGAGCTGGTGGCCTCTATTGTGAACCAGAAGGATAACCTGGTGGAGGGAATCCGATATGCACAGGAAGTGATAGAGGGTTCCATGACAATCCTGATTCTGACGCCCAAAGGCATCTATGCAGCCAGGGACAGGCTGGGCAGAACCCCTGTATCCATCGGGAAAAAGGATGGGGCTTACTGTGTATCCTTTGAGAGCTTTGCCTATCTGAATCTGGGATACACTCTTGACCGGGAACTGGGTCCGGGAGAAATTGCCGTGGTGACGCCGGAGGGTGTGAATACCCTGGTACAGCCCGGAAAAAATATGAAAATCTGCACCTTCCTGTGGATATATTATGGGTATCCCTCATCCTCCTACGAGGGAATCAGTGTGGAGAAGATGCGCTACAACTGCGGTGCGAAGCTGGCGGAGAGGGACAATGTACAGCCTGATATTGTGGCGGGCATACCGGATTCCGGAACGGCCCATGCCATAGGATATGCGAACCGGTCAGGGATTCCGTTTTCCAGGCCCTTTATTAAGTATACTCCCACCTGGCCCCGCTCTTTTATGCCTACGATTCAGACACAGCGGAATCTGATTGCAAGAATGAAGTTGATTCCGGTGCACGACCTGATTGAGGACAAGAGCCTGCTTTTGATTGATGATTCTATTGTCAGAGGTACCCAGCTGCGGGAGACCACGGAGTTTTTGTATCAGAGCGGCGCCCGGGAAGTACATATCCGTCCTGCCTGCCCTCCTCTTTTGTTCGGGTGCAAATACCTGAATTTTTCCCGTTCCTCCTCAGAGTTGGATCTGATAACCAGAAGGATACTGAAGGAGATGGAAGAGGACGAAAGAAAGATTGATTTGAAGCTTTATGTAGACCCGGATACGGCGGAGTATGCGGAGATGGTGGAGCGCATCGGCAAAAAACTTAATTTTACCAGTCTGCGCTTCCACAGGCTGGACGACATGATTGAATCAGTGGGAATTGATAAGGACAAGCTTTGCACATACTGTTGGAACGGCGTGGAGTGAAAGGTTTCAGGTATTTATGTTAAGATTGGGATTTGTGGTGGTGGTCTCACTGCCGTTTATCATTTATTACTTATCAAAAGCAAAGATAATTGAAAAGTGCAATGGGGATTTTCCGGAGGAGAAGCGTTACAGAATGGCACGTCGGTGTATTCGTATTATGATGCACCACGGGAGGATTGAAACAGAGTACACCGGACAGGAGTATCTGCCGAAGGAGGGGGGGTACGTCATGTATCCGAATCATCAGGGCAAATATGACAGCCTGGGCATCATGTACGCGCATCCAAGGCCCTGTACCCTTGTCATGGACTATGATCGTTCCAGACTGCCCATTGTGAGCCCCTTTATCGACCTGGTGAAGGGAAAACGGCTGGATAAGCGGGACATGCGGAGTCAGTTAAAGACCATTCTGCAGATTTCGGAAGAGGTGGCGGCAGGGAGAAGGTATATTGTGTTCCCTGAGGGCGGTTACGACAATAACGGAAATGACGTGCGGGATTTTATGCCTGGTGCATTCAAGTGCGCTACAAGGGCGAAGGCCCCCATAGTTCCCGTTGCTCTCATTGATTCCTACAAGGCCTTTGGAATAAATTCCCTTAGAAAGGTCAGAACTCAGGTGCATTTTTTGAAGCCACTGTTTTATGAGGAATACAGGAAAATGACAACACCCCAGATTGCGGAACTGGTGAAAAACAGGATTGGAGAAGAGGTCAGCAGGAGAGTTGGAAGCTGACAGGGGATTTTGGAGATTTAAGGCCGTTCAGTTCTTGTTGCGGAGCTGAACGGCCAGCGTTACTTCAAACATAATTCGTCCGTGCTCCAGGGCTTTTGCCCGGATTTCACCCTTATGCAGTTCCACAATGGATTTTGCGATGGACAGTCCAAGGCCATAACTGCCGTCAGGCGTTCTGGCCTTGTCGGCCCGGTAGAAACGCCCGAAGACCTTGTCAAGTTCGCAGTCCGCTGCATCTGCAAAGTCGTTGATGACCTGTATTTTCACTTGCCTGTCCCGGAAAAGCTTTACGGTCACTTTTCCCAACGGGTCGCAGTATTTGACGGCATTGTCCATGAGAATGGAGACTACCTGCCGCAGCCTGGATTCATCTCCGGTATATTCTATATTGTCGGCAATATCAAGAACAAGCAGCTGTTTCTGGGAATGGAGCAGTCCCTCAAAGGGTTTTGACGTGTCGTATACGGCATCGCTGAGATTGAAGGCGGCGAACACAGGCTTTTGCTCTTCATCCATCTTTGCCAGAGTAATCAGACTGCGTACCAGGCTGTTCATCTTGCCTACCTGTTTATCAATGCTGTCAAACCATTCGCTGTCACCGTAAATCATTCTTGCCAGCTCGCTGTTGGCGGAGATGACGGTCAGCGGCGTCTTCAGTTCATGACCGGCGTCCGTGACAAACTGTTTCTGTCTGGTGTAGCTTTCCGCAATGGGCTTTACTGCATGTCCGGAGGCGAGGATGATAATCAGCAGTACCAGAAGAAAGCTGACGATTCCGATCACTGCAGAAATCAGCAGCATGGTAAATGAGGCATACAGGTCGGAGGAGGCGTTGATGAGACCGATTACGGTCACAGCCCTTCCGTCTGCGCCCGGGCGGATGACAATACGGAATTTGAAGTATCGGTGCCAGCCGCTGCTGCGTCCTTTTTTCAACAGAGCGTCGGTTACGGCGGACAGATCCTCCTCAGAGTAATTTTTCGCGGCATCCTGTCTGATTTCCAGAATCGTTCCGTCTTCCGCCAGACAGATAACGCAGCCGTCGGCGCGGATGAGCAGGCGATCTTCAAAACGGGGCAGGGTATCCCAGGTTTTATCGCCTTTTTTTCCGGTACTCTTTGGCTCCTGCGGGGCGGGCTTATCACTGTCAGGCTCCTGAGGCATCGGGGGTGCCGCCTGCTCTGCCGGTATCTGGAGAAATGTGTTTTCCGGTGAGTTCGGCGGCGTGTTCAGATGTTGGTTCATAAGCATGTCCAGGCGCTGCTCCAGCTGTCGGTTTGACTGAAAGAAAAAGATGCCGTTGACGGCTGCCAGAACCAGGAGAATCACGGCGAACAGGGCAGCGGCGGTAATGGAAATAAATTTTTTCTGTAACTTCTTAATCATGGAAGTATTCTCCCTATTTTTAGTGTGACAGTTCGGCCCTCATGATTGAACTGTTTGTTCCAGGCAGTAGCCTGTGCCCCGTATAGCTCTGATATTTACAGGGGCGCCCAGTCTGTCGATTTTCTTCCTCAGATTGGAGATGTAGACCCAGACGATGCTGACCTCCACATCGGAATCCCAGCCCCAGATACGCTCCATAAACTGCTCCGTAGAGATGACGCTGCCGGGGCACTGCATCAGCAGCTGGAACATTTGAAATTCCCGGCTCACAAGGCGCAGATTCCTGTCCTGAAAGCTGAGTTCAAAGGTGGAAGGATTTAAACGCAGCCCCCCGAATTCCAAAATATCCTCCTGATAATTTTCCCTGCGGCGCAGCATGGCCCGGACCCTTGCCAGCAGCTCGCTGGCGGCAAAGGGTTTCGGCAGATAGTCGTCGGCACCGGCGTCCAGTCCGTTTACTCTGTCTTCAAGCTCCCCTCTGGCGGTGAGCAGAAGAACGGGAGTTTTGACCCCTGCGCCCCGCAGGGCACGCAGCACTTCCAGGCCGTCCATGCCCGGCATCAT
>JAAGKN010000819.1_pt1 | contig 72346 bp, 68 predicted proteins | sample 6206371 | NCBI WGS metagenome assembly JAAGKN01 (sample SAMN11533720, study PRJNA540317) | gut metagenome | isolation source: fecal pellets from male and female animal of same cohort | host: Peromyscus leucopus | place: USA:CA | collected 2017 | reverse complement strand
TCCTCTGCGGTATGAAATTCTCGGTGAATTGCCGTGATTACGTATGGTGCAGAATGACCATACAAACCAAATGTAAATGATAGGGATACGATAGCACAGTGCAGAGAGGGTGTCAAGAAAATAAGAAAAACAGTTGTTGACAAAGCGACACAAGTGTGCAAAATAGATGAAAGAAAGTTACTATCGCCATTATGAAGGCACGGAACAGATTTTTTTGGAGATTGTCAATGGCTTTTCCGGTGGTCAAAAAAGCAAAATATTTATGAGAATAGAGCAGCACATCCCGGCGGTCGGCATATTTGGAGGAACTTCTTGAGAAATATGTAGAGGAAATGTCGGATGACGAAAATTCCATCAGTCTTGCTATTTATGAGTTTTACAGCAATCCTGAGATTTCCAAAGAGGAACATTCTGTCAAGAAGCAGTATGAGATATCAAAAGAAACGTGGGTGGCACTGATCAATTACGGAATCAGCACCCATGAATTTCAAAGCGTAGACCCGGAAGCTATTATTTTGGCCAGACCGACTTTAGAACTGAAAGAAAAAGCGCTTGCCTATCGGGATCATCGATCTGCGGCATACATTGAATGAATTTTTGAAAGATTTGGGGCATTGCGGTTACAGTGTGCGCCCGTCTGAGAGAAGGAAGGGGTATGCCATAGAAATGTTATGTATACTTATCGAGACGGCAAAGGAAGTGGGAATGAAAGAACTTCAGATTTCTGTGGAAAAAGAGAATACGGCCTCAAGAAAGGTGATAGAAAAGAACGGCGGCGTGTATGAGCGGAGCTTTATTTTTGAGGGAGAAGCGGCTGATATTTATCAAATCGGTTTATAAAGAAAAAGGTGTAGGGTCTTACCGCAGCATAAGACCTTACACCTTGGTTATTGGGTTACATTGGTTTTAGCTTTCGATACCTTCAATGACTCGTGATAAATCGCGCTCCAGTTTCTTTTCGAGTTTTTCATATTCCTTGTCGCGAAGCATCTCCAGTTCATCTTCGATGCGAATCCGTTCCTTTCGCAGGTGGTCTTTGTATTGCAAATCAGATGGCATTTCGTACATCCTTTCACCCTCCTTATAGACAGCTACGTAACAGTATCGTTTAACTGCTTTTATTATAAAGGGATTTTGCGGTGGTGTAAAGTCTTATTTGCTTGTCAAGGTACAGATAAACATACGGTAAAACGTTTACATGGAAATTCTCGGCGAATTGCCGCGACAAGTACGGTGCAGAATGACCATACAGACCAAAGGTAAATGATGGATATACCATAGCATGGTGCGGGACACTGTGTCAAGGGCTTGTGTTGCTTTGAAAGCGGAAGCGGATTACATCAGCAAATAGATGATTAATTTTCAGGGGTTCTGTGTTATAATACTTTCAACCGGCAGATGTAACTTTGTGATGATTTAGATTAGAAAAAAGGGGAGCGACAGGGAAAACAGTTTTTGGGGTGCTGCCGTTTTCCCAAATGCAGGTACATAGAGGAGTTGACGGATCAATCATAACAGGGAGATAGATTGAAAAATCATGCTGATGCACTGATTTTTCAATCGGCAATTTGAGTCAGAGACTCAAATAGCCCTGATGGCAGACGAGAAATCGCCTGCGCGAATTTCTCGTCGCCTCTTCGCAACAAGTTGCTCAGAAATGAGGATTAGTATGAAAAACATAGAAATCACAACGAAGCGCCTGACTTTAAAACCCTTGGGCAGCGAATACCTGGAAACGGTGAACGCCTACGCCACGGACTATGAAAATACCAAATATATGTGCCGCCTGCCGAATGAAAACATAGAGGAGACCGCAAACTTTCTGGCAGGGGTAGATGAGGAGTGGGCGAAGGAACAGCCGCAATTCTACGAATTTGCGATGCTCTATCAGGGTAAACATATCGGTGCGGTTGGCATATATTTTGAAGATGGTATCGGGGAGCTTGGCTGGATCGTGAATAAGAAATATTGGCGAAACGGGTTTGCTTATGAAGCGGCGAAAGCCCTCGTCACCTATTTTACGGAACATATGGGAATCACGCATCTTATTGCCCATTGTGATACGGAGAATACGGCTTCCTACAAAGTCATGGAAAAATTGGGGATGACCAGAACCGGGGAGTGGGGTGGACGAAGAAACCGGGCGGCGTCGGAAGACAGTTTCGAGTATCAGTATGAGTTGATTCTATAGAAGGGTTTGGCGACATTTGCTATAAGTGCAGTCCGGAACAGATGGGAATTTTGAGTTATGTAAACTAATAATGAAATCAGGTAACAATACGATGAAGCAAGATCTGACAAAAGGGAATGTAACGGGCTCGCTGCTTACCTTTGCGGCGCCGATGATACTTGGAAATTTATTACAGCAGTGCTACAACATAGCGGACACCTGGGTGGTGGGAAAATTTGTGGGCGCGGACGCGTTGGCGGCGGTCGGTTCCTCCTATGCTTTGATGACATTTCTCAATTCTCTGCTGATTGGTCTTTGCATGGGCGGCGGCGCTGTCTATTCTTATTATATTGGCAAAGGTGACAGGGAAAAGGTGCGGGCCTGCGCACAGACGGCCTTTGTGTTGATCGGCCTGCCGGCGATGGCGCTTACGCTCTTGGCGCAGGGATTGATGCAACCGATCCTTTTGCTACTGCGCACGCCGACGGAACTTTACGGAATGACGAGGGACTATCTGGCGGTGATTTTCTGGGGGATCTTCTTTGTCTTCCTATATAATTATTTTGCTTTTCTTTTGCGTGCGCTGGGTAATTCAGTGGCGCCGCTGTACTTTTTGGGGGCGGCTTCGGTACTCAATATTGCGCTGGACTTGTTTTTTGTGTGCAGCCTGGGACGGGGGCTTGTCGGTGCGGCGGAGGCGACGGTGATCGCGCAGGCAGTCTCGGGGCTGGGGCTTGGCATGTATCTTTTTATAAAGGAGCCGTTCTACCGTTTTTCCCTGAAACGTTTCCTGCGGGAGGAGAAGCCTGTGGGAGAGATTTGCGGCTATTCCCTGATGACAGGTATGCAGCAGTCGGTGATGAATTTCGGCATTTTGATGGTGCAGAGTCTGGTCAACAGTTTCGGTCCGGCGGTGATGGCGGCTTTTGCGGCCACGGTGAAGATTGATACCTTTGCCTATATGCCGGCGCAGGAATTTGGCAATGCCTATTCTATTTTTATTTCGCAAAACTATGGTGCGGGACAGCGGGAGCGGGTCAAGGAGGGAACGGGAAAGGCAATGACGGTTTCCGCTGTTTTCTGCGGAGCGATTTCAGTGCTGGTATTCGCATTTGCAAGGTTTCTGATGTTGATTTTTGTGGATGGCGGGGAGATGGAGATCATCAAAATCGGAATGCAATATCTGCGGATCGAGGGCGCTTTCTACATCGGCATCGGCATCTTGTTTTTGCTCTACGGGTATTTTAGAGGCGTGAACAGACCGGGCGTTTCTCTGCTGCTGACGGTGATCTCTTTGGGAACGCGGGTTGTGCTGGCGTATGTACTGGCGGCAGTCCCGGGGGTAGGCGTGCTCGGGATCTGGTGGGCGATTCCCATCGGATGGATGCTGGCGGACGTGACGGGATTTGTGTTGATGCGGCGGATGGGCTGCTTACCCGGTTGACAGGACGCGTCAGTTTGCGGTAGTCTTAAATGGTGACAGAAGTTGTGATTCTATCGGAGGAAAGGGGACTTGTATATGAGAAGATATGTTATCGCTGCATAGCACTGGCTATTGCAGAAAAATAAATTGTTATAGCCAATGCTTTTCCTAAACAAAAATAAAAATTTAGGAGGCAGACATGGGCTATATAAGAGCAGAAGAAATTCTGCCCATTGAAGTAATCGAATTGATACAGCAGTATGTTGACGGAGAAAATATTTATATTCCGCGCAAGTCGTCAAACAGGCAGGCATGGGGAGCGGGCACGCAGATTAAACAGGAACTTCTTTCGCGCGACAGACAGATCTATCAGGATTATCTTGCGGGCAGCAGGACGGAGGAACTGGCTGATAAATATTTTCTTTCGGAAAAAAGCATACAGCGTATCCTGAGAGTACAGAAGTGTTCTTGAAAAATGGGAGAAGAAAACATGGGGCTGACGCTTTGGCGGCGGTCTCATATTTTTTCTACGGGCGAATGAGAATGCGTTGTAGGATCCTTTTCATTTTATAATGCCGTTCCTTTCGCAGGCACAAACAGACGCTCCATATTAACGCTTTCTAATTTTAAAAGTTCCTTCTTTATGTTTATACCGCCTGCATAGCCCGTCAAGTTGCCGTTTGTGCCGACAACTCTGTGGCAGGGAACAATGATCGAAATTTCATTGTGCCCCACAGCACCGCCAACAGCCTGTGCCGACATTCGCTTTAAGCCTCTTTCTTCTGCGATCTGCTTTGCGATTTCGCCGTAAGTCGTAGTTTTGCCGTAGGGGATTTGCGTAAGAATTTTCCATACAGATAGCTGAAACGGTGTTCCCATCATATGGATAGGCGGCATAAAATCAGGCTCCCTGCCCGAAAAATAAATGGCAAGCCAACGCTTTGCTTCGCAGAGTGTAGGCGTTTCTCTATCTTTGTGTTCGGGGTCAAGGCTCAGCGCATAATATTTTTCGTCTTTCAACCAAAGTCCCGTCAAGCCGATTTCATCACAGGCGAGAAGAATTTCACCGACAGGGGATTGATATTTTGCTGTATATTGCATAGTATCCTAACCTCCGAAAAAATCAATGCCAAGCGGTTCCTTCTTAATTGTATCACGAACGCACATAGAATGCTCATCTATATTTAGAAAAATGTTTGAGGTGGAAGACGAAAGACGGCTATGCTATGCTGTAGCGCAGGAGCAAAGCATTACAAAAATTTTCCGCGTAAAAAACCAAGCAAGGAGGTAAAAATGGACTACAGCAGAAAAATAGCGGAACGCCTGTGGAATCAGGCCGATAAGGGCGAACTGGAAAGCCAACGCGAGGAGACTTTCATCGACGATATCATCCAGAAAAGCCATCTGGAAAAGGAACTGCTCGCGCATCTGGACGGCATCAAAACCGTATTTGACGGCGGCGCAGGCTGCGGTAGATTTTCCATCCTTTTGGCAAAACAGGGCTGTGAGGTAACGCATTTTGATATTTCGCAGCCCATGATCGATAAGGCAAAGGAATTGGCGGCGAAAGAGGGCGTTCTTGAAAAAATTACCTTTGTAAAAGGGGCGCTGGAGGATCTGAGCGCTTTTGCGGATCAGTCCTATGATATGGTGATTTCTTTTGACGCCCCCGTTTCCTATACGTATCCCAATCAGGAGAAGGTGATTGGTGAGCTTGTGCGCATATGCCGCAAACGAATGATGATCAGCGTATCAAGCCGACTGGGGTATCTGCCGTATCTGGCGAACCCGATTCAGAGAAATCAGTTTATTTTGGATGAGAACTGCGGCGATCCTTATGTTGAATGGTGTATTGCCAACAGGGAAAAGGCAATCGAAGCCTTTCATTTTCAGAAAGACACAGTGATGAAGCTGTGGGATGAGGGGCTTATGGGCGGCGAGGAGGAAATTGCCGCCTATGAAAACGGGGAAACACCGTGGTGCATTACCTACACGTTTATGCCGGGTGAATTAGAGGATATCCTCACACGCTGCGGGGTAAAAAGGATTAAGCTGGCAGGTCCCGGTGCCTATGCGAGGACGATTCCGAGAGAATTGCTCGTGAAGATCATGAAGGATGCCGGGCAGCGGCAGGATTTTTTGGAGTTTTGCCACCGGTATGATTCCAATCCGTATGTATGCGGGATGGGAAAGGACAACCTGTTTGCCTACGGTGAACTGTAAAAAAGAAGAAAGGAGCCATAAGTTATGACCACACCCGTTATGTTTGCATAGCATGGCTATTGCAAATAAAAAATAAAATCATGTAATAGCCCATGCATCGCAAACGAAATCAAACGACTCTTTTTCGGTGATACGCGGCTGTGCGAAATGCGGGAGAAAGACGCATTTTGTAAACACAGGAAAATTCCGCGTCAATGCCAATGGCAATCAGCTGGATGTGTGGCTGATCTACCGGTGTGAGGAATGTAAACACACCCTGAATCTGGCAATCCATGAAAGGCGGAAAGTTTCTTCTATCCCGAAAGAGGAATACCGGCGTTTTTTAGACAATGACGAAGCGCTGGCGATAAGGTATGGCGCAGATATGCGGTTGTTTCAGAAAAACACATTACTTTCCTCGTAGGTGCCGAAGGATTTTTGCAAACGAATTGACTGATTTTTAAGAATGGCATGATATCGGTACATGACGAAGGCGTATTTTACGGAAAGAGATTGCAGGAAGCGAGTGTGAATGTTACAATAAATGAGACAAGAGGAACCATTCGCGGATATGACTCCGCTTTGCATACGCAGATAGCGAAGCGTCATATCAGAAAGCGTATCCTGTTTTTGCAAAGGGCGTTTCGTGATTGGTAAGAAATACGCAGAAACGGAACTTTGGCATGGAGGGAATCATGAGTAAGATCGCAATTTTTTTCGCAACAGGATTTGAGGAGATCGAGGCACTGACGGTGGTGGACATCCTGCGCAGAGCGGGAGAGACAGTAGAGATGGTCTCCGTCACGGGAGAAAAGAAGGTGACAAGTTCCCACAATGTGACGGTGGAGATGGATCTTCTTTTTTCAGAAGTTGATTTTGATGCGCCGGACGTGTTGGTGCTGCCGGGCGGAATGCCGGGCACGAAGAATCTGGAAGCCTTTGCGCCGCTGATGGAGCAGGTGGACGCCTTTGTGAAAGCGGGCAAGATAGTGACGGCGATTTGCGCCGCACCGAGTATTCTGGGTCATCGCGGGCATCTGAAAGGAAAGAAGGCTTGTTCTTTCCCGAGTTTTGAAGACCATTTGGAAGGTGCGGATGTAAAACGTGAGCCTGCCGTCATCGACGGCAACATCATCACCGGCCGCGGCATGGGCGCGGCGATTCCTTTCGGGCTGGCCATTTTAGAGAAATTGCAGGGGAAAGACGCAGTGGCGGAAATGGCTGAAAAAATAGTTTTTGAAATGTAAAAAGTTTCCATTATATTTTCTTTTTACCCGAACATACTAACATCAAGATAAGCGGCAGACAGATTGCGCAGTCAAAAGACATCAAGTCAAGAGACAGGCGCATGAAGAAAGCGCTTGTCTCAAATATAGATGAAGCATCAAAGGATGTAAACGTATTTCGGAGGTGAAAAGAAATGGCAAGCAACAAATCCAATAGAACTGAGGTTCCTGAGGCAAAGGCAGCTATGGACCGTTTCAAGACCGAGGTTGCGTCCGAGCTGGGCGTAAACCTGAAAGAGGGTTACAACGGCGACCTGACTTCTAAGGAAGCAGGTTCCATCGGCGGCGAGATGGTTCGTAGAATGATCAAGAAGCAGGAAGAGCAGATGAAGTAACAATCAGCAGGAAAAAGGATGCCTCGCTTGTGAAATCACAGGCGGGGCATTCTTTTATGTTGTGTTTTCTGCGAATAAGCAGAGTCGAGATGCTTCGCATCTCTCATTCGCGGTCTCCGTTCCACTCCGGTCCGCGCAGAGCAGACGTCCCCCGGACGTCTTGCGCCTCGTCATAAGTCCCTCGAATCATTCGCTCATGCAAGCATGACGCCTGCTTCGTGTGCCTTCTGATTCTGCTTATTCGCGCAAAATCCCCCTAGTAATTTCAGGGCCCTTGTGCTATAATGTCTGAGTGACTTTATTTGAAAGGCTGAAAATCTGATATATTATATATATAGAAGAAAGATAGCAGCACGAGGAATTGAAGGAGGAACCCATAGCATGAGTTTACAGGTGGAAAAATTAGAGAAGAACATGGCGAAGCTGACCATCGAGGTGGATGTGGACACCTTTGAGAAAGCAGTCGAGAAGGCTTACCAGAAGGAGAAAAACAAGATCTCCATTCCGGGCTTTCGTAAAGGCAAGGTACCCCGCCAGATGGTAGAGAAGATGTACGGCAAGGAAGTATTTTTTGAGGAAGCGGCCAATATCGTGATCCCTGACGCTTACGACAAGGCGCTTGATGAGTGCGAGGAGGATATCGTTTCTTCTCCGAAGATTGAAGTGACGCAGATCGCGGCAGGAAAGCCCTTTATCTTTACGGCGGAGGTGGCTTTAAAGCCCGAGGTGAAGCTTGGTAAGTACAAGGGTGTGAAGGTTGACAAGATCGATACCGCGGTGACGGAGGAAGAAGTTGACGCGCAGATCAACAGGGAACGTGAGAGCAACGCGAGAAACATTACGGTGGAAGACCGTCCGGTGAAAGACGGCGATATGACGACTCTGGATTTTGAGGGCTTTGTGGACGGCGTGGCCTTTGAGGGCGGCAAGGGAGAAAATTACCCGCTGACCATCGGTTCCGGCGCGTTTATCCCCGGCTTTGAGGAGCAGCTTGTCGGCGCGAAGATCGGCGAGGAGACCGAAGTGAAGGTGACTTTCCCCGAGGATTATCAGGCGGAGCATTTGCAGGGCAAGGAAGCGGTCTTTAAGTGTACGGTAAAGGAGATCAAGGAGAAAGAGCTTCCTGAGCTGAACGATGAGTTTGCGAGCGATGTATCGGAGTTTGAGACGCTTGCCGAGTACCGCGCGGATGTAAAGAAAACGCTGGAAGAACAGAAGAAGAAAGAGGCGGAAAAAGAGAAAGAGGATGCGGCGGTAAAGGCAGCCGTGGAGGATTCCGAGATGGAGATCCCCGAGGCAATGCTGGAAACGCAGCAGAAGCGGATCGTGGAGGAGTTTGCGCAGCGCATCACCATGCAGGGTCTTTCCATGGAACAGTATTTCCAGTTTAGCGGCACGAACTATCAGCAGATGGTAGAACAGGTGAAGCCGCAGGCGGAGGAGCGCATTCGCTCCAGACTGGTGCTTGAGGCGGTGGCGAAAGCGGAGAATCTCGAAGTGACCGACGAGGAGTACGAGGATGAGTTAAAGACCATGGCTGAAGTTTACCAGATGGAACTTGCAAAGGTAAAAGAGCTTATGGGCGAGCGGGAAGAAAAAGAGATCAAGCAGGATCTGCTGGTGAAAAAGGCCGCTGAATTTGTTGCGGGCAACGCGAAAGAAAGCAAGGCGAAATAAAGAAAAGCAAAATAAAGATTAGGAGGTGCGCTATGCCTTTAATACCTTATGTCATCGAACAAACGTCTAAAGGAGAACGTTCTTACGATATCTACTCCAGACTGTTAAAAGAGAGGATCATCTTCCTCGGTGAGGAAGTGAACGACGCCAGTGCCAGTGTGGTCGTGGCGCAGCTTCTCTTTCTGGAATCGGAAGATCCGGAGAAGGATATCAACCTTTATATCAACAGTCCCGGCGGTGTGATCACGGCCGGTATGGCGATTTACGATACCATGCAGTTTATCAAGTGTGACGTGTCTACCGTGTGTATCGGTATGGCGGCCAGCATGGGCGCTTTCCTTTTGGCAGGCGGCACGAAGGGCAAGAGAATGGCTCTGCCGAATGCGGAGATTATGATTCACCAGCCGGCAGGCGGTGCACAGGGTCAGGCTACCGAGATTGAAATCTCGGCCAGACACATTCTTGCTACCAAGGAGAAGATGGCCAGGATCATGGCGGAAAACACAGGGCAGGACTATGAGGTGATCATGGCAGACACGGAGCGTGATAACTGGAAGACCGCGGAGGAAGCGCTTGCTTACGGGCTGATTGACCGCATCATTACCAGCCATGCCAGCACAGAATCATAGATTGAAAAATCATGCTGATGCACTGATTTTTCAATCGGCAATTTGAGTCAGAGACTCAAATATGCCCTGATTGCAGATGAGAAATCGCCTGCGCGAATTTCTCATCGCGTGTCATCGCAGTAAACTGCTCTGACATGGAGGATTAGTGTGAAAGTGTTTGGAATATGTCATTGCAGCAAACCGCAATGACAGGAGGAGTAAAATGGCAGGAAAGATTTCTGAGGAAAAAGTTAGGTGTTCTTTTTGTAATAAGACGCAGGATCAGGTAAAAAAGATGATTGCCGGTCCCAGCGGTGTCTATATCTGTGATGAGTGCGTGGATATCTGCGCGGATATCATAGAGGAAGAATACGAGGAAGAGTCGGAAATTGAGGAGATGGAGATCAATCTCCTGAAACCGGTGGAGATCAAGAACTTCCTTGACGAGTATGTGATTGGACAGGAGGAGGCCAAGAAGGTGATGGCGGTCTCCGTTTACAATCACTATAAGCGGGTGACTGCGCCGCAGGACGACGAAGATGAGGTAGAGCTGCAAAAGAGCAATATCATTATGATCGGTCCTACGGGTTCGGGTAAGACTTATCTGGCGCAGACTCTGGCAAAGATCATCAACGTGCCCTTTGCGATCGCGGATGCAACAACGCTGACGGAGGCAGGTTATGTGGGTGAGGATGTGGAGAACATCCTTTTAAAGCTGATACAGGCGGCGGATTACGATATCGAGCGGGCACAGTACGGCATTATCTATATCGATGAGATTGATAAGATCACGAAAAAGGGAGAAAATGTGTCCATCACCAGAGATGTGTCCGGCGAGGGCGTTCAGCAGGCGCTCTTAAAGATCATCGAGGGAACGGTGGCCAGCGTACCGCCGCAGGGCGGCAGAAAGCATCCCCATCAGGAGCTTTTGCAGATTGATACATCCAATATTCTCTTTATCTGCGGCGGCGCCTTTGACGGGCTGGAAAAGATCGTAGAGGAGCGGCTGGATCGTCATTCGATCGGTTTTAATGCGCAGGTGGCGGAAAAGAGCGGCAAGGAGATCGGCGCGATCTTAAAGGAAGTAACGCCTCAGGATTTGATGAAGTTTGGGCTGATTCCGGAATTTATCGGGCGCGTGCCGGTGACGGTGGCGCTGGAAGGCCTCGATCAGGAGGCGCTGGTGCGCATTCTGCAGGAGCCGAAGAATGCGCTTATCAAGCAGTATAAGAAGCTGTTCTCCTTCGACGAGGTGAAACTTTCCGTGGAGGATGATGCGGTGGAGGAGATCGCGAGACTTGCCCATGAGAGAAAGACCGGGGCGAGGGGACTGCGTTCCATCTTGGAGAAGGTAATGATGGATGTGATGTATGAGATTCCTTCGGACGACAGTATCGCGGAATGTATCCTCACGAAAAAGGCAGTGGACGGCGAGGATAAGCCGGTCGTGAGATACCGCGACAGACTGCTGCAGGCAAAGTAATAGAACCGTTAGAAAAATGAGCGTCGCCAGAACCTTGGCGACGTTTATCGCAATCGGAGATAATTATGACATTGTGATAGGGATGAATGTATGGATCATTTAAAACAATGGGAAAATGAAATCGGCAGTGCGGATGCCGTCAACCTGCTGGCGCAGGACGCGCTTCCCGCAGTGACGCTGCGGGGATTGACGATCCTGCCCGGCATGGTGATTCACTTTGATTTAAGTAAGGGACCTTCGATCGCTTCTGTCGAGCAGGCAATGCTGGGAGATCAGCGATTAGTCACGGTGACAAGAAAGGAAGATGGAGAGGAGATACCGGACTTAGAGGGCATCTTTCCTATGGGGACTCTGGTGTTGATCAGACAGGTCAGCAAGCTTCCCGGACAGATTCTGCGCGTTTTGGTGGAGGGACTTTCCAGAGTTCAGATTTATGCGATTTCTCAGACTGACGCAGGAATTATGACGCGCGTGTCATATGAAGAAGATGACAACACAGATATCGATGCGCTTACCGAGGAAGCAATGACCAAAACGGTCAAAGAGTCTTTGGAAGCCTATAGCGCCTTTTTTCCGAAGGTGGGAAAGGCGGTGAAGGATCAGATCGATGATGGGATGCCGCTCGGAAAGCTGCTGGACAGCGTAACCATCAATATGCCTCTAGGCACAGAGGATAAGCAGAAGATATTGGCAGCGCTTTCGGTGCGGGAGCGATTTACGATTTTGACAAGTATCCTTATGCGGGAGGTGGAGATCATCCGCATTAAGAACGATCTGGCAAAGGATATCAGGCAGCGAATCGACAAGAACCAGCGGGATTATATATTGCGGGAACAGATGCAGTATATCAAAGAGGAGCTGGGAGAGAACAATACCGACTCTGACGCGCAGCGTTTTCTTGCCGAGGTGGAGAAGCTCAAAGCGAAGGAGGAAGTCAAGGAGAAGATCCGTAAGGAGATCACGCGCTATACTAACGTGGCAGGCAGCAGTTCCGAGAGCGCGGTGGAGAGAGCTTACATCGAGACCCTGTTGGAGCTTCCCTGGGATAAGGTTTCCCGTGACAGCAAAGATATGGCACGGGCGGAAAAGATATTGAATGACCGGCATTACGGTCTGGAAAAAGTAAAGGAGCGCATGCTGGAGTTTTTAGCGGTGCGTATGCTGACAGGAAAGGCGGGCAGCCAGATCATCTGTCTGGTCGGACCGCCCGGTACAGGTAAGACTTCGATTGCCAAAAGTGTGGCGGAGGCGTTAAACAGGCAGTATGTGCGTATTTGTCTGGGAGGCGTGCGGGACGAAGCGGAGATCAGAGGCCACAGGAAGACCTATGTGGGCGCCATGCCCGGACGGGTGGCGGCAGCCTTAAAGCAGGCGGGTGTCAAAAATCCGCTGCTGCTCTTAGACGAGATCGATAAATTGGGAAATGATTATAAGGGGGATCCGTCTTCCGCATTATTGGAGGTGCTGGACGGAGAGCAGAATCATGCGTTTCGAGATCACTATGTCGAGATACCGCTTGACCTTTCACAGGTGCTCTTTATTGCCACGGCAAACAGCAGAGACGGGATCCCTCGGCCGCTCCTGGACCGCATGGAGCTGATCGAGGTCAACAGCTATACGGCCAATGAAAAGTTTCATATCGCCAGAGAGCATTTAGTAGAGAAGGCGATGAAGAAAAACGGCGTCCGTAAGACGGAAGTGGCTTTCTCTGACGAGGCGCTGCGGGATATCATTCGTTTTTATACCAAAGAGGCCGGTGTGCGCGGCCTGGAGCGTCAGATCGGCGCAGTCTGCCGCAAGGAGGCAAGGGAGATCGTCAAGCGGCGTCAAGCGAAGGTGACTGAATTGGTCAATATTGTGCCCGAGAATTTGGAGCACTATCTGGGAAAGCCCAAGTACAGGCAGGATAAGATCAATGAGAGGCCGGAGATCGGCATAGTCCGCGGCCTGGCCTGGACCAGTGTGGGCGGCGATACGCTGCAGATCGAAGTGAATCTGATGCCTGGCGAAGGAAAAATTGACCTAACTGGTCAAATGGGAGATGTTATGAAAGAATCGGCACGGACAGCGCTAAGCTACGTGCGCTCCATCAGCGGGAAATACAAAGTGGCGGAGGCCTTTTATAAAAAGCATGATTTTCACATCCACATTCCCGAGGGCGCAGTGCCCAAGGACGGCCCCTCCGCCGGGATCACCATGGCGACGGCGCTGCTTTCGGCAGTGACGAAAACGCCTGTGCGGGCGGATCTGGCGATGACCGGAGAAGTCACTTTGCGGGGCAGAGTGCTTCCCATCGGCGGCCTGAAAGAAAAACTGTTGGCGGCTAAGATGGCGGAGGTAAAAACCGTGCTGGTGCCGAGAGAGAACGAGAAGGACGTCGGGGAAATCTCGGAGGAGATCAGGGAAGGTCTGGAGATCCTCTTTGTGGAGACCATGGAGGAAGTGGCAAAGCACGCTCTGTTGTCTCAGGGAAAAGGCGCGTAACAAGTTGGAGATTTTGAGCATGTGATATCGTTTTAACTGATAGAAGCGGGGAGAATGGCATGGTAATCAAAAACGTAAATTTAGAGACCGTCTGCGGCGTGACCAGCAAGCTGCCGGAAAACAGCCTGCCGGAGATTGCCTTTGCGGGCAAGAGTAATGTGGGGAAATCTTCCCTCATCAACGGCCTGATGAACCGCAAGTCGCTGGCACGTACCAGTTCTTCGCCGGGAAAGACGCAGACCATCAATTACTATAATATCAATAGCGAATTGTATTTTGTGGATCTGCCCGGTTACGGCTATGCCACCGCCAATGAGAAGGTAAAGGCGACATGGGGGAAGATGATCGAGGATTATCTGCACCAGTCAAAGCAGATTCGGGCCATCTTTTTATTGATCGATATCCGTCATGCGCCTTCAGAGAATGACAGGATCATGTATGACTGGATCGTAAGCAGAGGGTATCATCCGATCATCATAGCGACAAAACTTGACAAAATCAAGCGCAGTCAGGTGGAAAAGCATAAAAAGATGATATGTGACACGCTTGACGTTGAAGATGACACGATTGTCATGCCGTATTCCGCCTTGAATAAACAGGGGCGGGAGGAGATTTATACTTTGATTGACGAGCTGCTTGCGACAAACGAGTAGTTTCCGGAGGGGATTTGCGCAGAAAGACGGCGCAGAAAGGAAGAACGTATGAAGCATGATGCAAGGATTTATTTGAAGGTGGCTTTGAATCTGTTTACCGCGCTTGCGGTCTTGCTTTTGTGTATCTTTCTGCTGCCCAAACTGATCTGGTTTTTCATGCCTTTTATCGTGGGATGGCTTATTTCTCTGATCGCTTCTCCGGTGGTGCGCTTTTTTGAAGAAAAGCTCAAAGTAAGGAGAAAGGCCGTATCGGCGGTGGTGATCGTGGCAGTGTTGGCGGTCGTTGTGCTTTTCGTCTATCTGCTGATCGCCAAGCTGATCAGGGAGGGCGTCAACTTTTTCAACGAGATTCCGGATATCTGGAACACCATTTTGGCGGAGTTTAACAAGGTTGGGCAGAATCTGCAGGGCGTCTATAACAGGATGCCGGCGGATATACAGGCCACGATCGATCATATAATTGTAGAAATGGGGAACTATATCAGTAATATCACGGACAGAATCGAGCTGCCGTCTTTTCAGGCGGTGGGAAATGCAGCCAGGCAGATCCCGGATATCTTTCTGGCTGTGGTGATGTGCCTGCTTTCCGCCTACTTTTTTGTGGCTGATAAGGGGTATGTGGCTGCGGCGGCTGAAAAGTTTGTGCCGGCATCGGTGCGTTATCACTTCGATCTGATCCGCAGAAGCTTCCGCAATGCGGTTGGAGGATATTTCCGCGCGCAGTTTAAGATCGAGTGCTGGATCTATATCCTGCTGGTGATCGGGCTGATGATCTTGGGGGTCGATTACGCTTTTTTGGCAGCGTTTGGCATTGCAATCCTTGATTTTCTGCCGGTATTTGGCACGGGGACGGTGATGGTCCCGTGGGCGGTGATCGAATTATTGTCGGAAAACTACAGGATGATGTTCGGTCTGATCGCCATCTGGCTGATCGGGCAGCTGGTCCGTCAGGTGATCCAGCCTAAGATCGTAGGGGATTCTATCGGAATGGATGCCATACCGACATTGTTCCTGTTGTATATCGGCTATCGGGTGGCGGGCGTGATGGGGATGATCCTCGCATTGCCCATTGGCATTATCCTTGTCAACCTTTATGAGGAAGGCGCCTTTGATACCACCAGACAGAGTCTGCGAATCCTGGTGGCGGGCTTTAATCATTTCCGACGGATACGGACTGAGGATATGGCGGTTGTGGAAGCATATGAGAAAGAGACAAAGGATATCTACAGGCAGGAGATCGAGCAGGATAAGGCGTTGAAAGAACAGCTGCAGGAAGCGGCGCAGATCAAAATCGAAGAACCGAAGATCATCAGGAAATTTAAGGATAAGAAAAATCAAAAGTAGACGGCGGGGAGAGTGCGCGTGCAAAAAAGAAACTGTGGAAACTCTTTTTTGCTATCTACATTTTAGTTGTCATAAAGGTAATTATCTTCAAATATCCCTATGAGGAGCTGGCGGCGATCACGGCTTCGTGGCGCAAAGGCGTGATCCTTGAGGGATTAGGCACGGCGAACTTTACGCCTTTTAAAACAATAAAAATGTATATAGATTATGCATATAAACTGAATAGTGTGGAGAATCTGGCGGGCAATGTGCTGGTGTTTGTTCCCTTTGGGTTTCTTTTTCCACTGGTGGCAAAGGAAGGGGAGCGCTTTTTTGTGATGCTCCTAAATGCCTTTGTATTTGTGCTGGGGATCGAGGTGTTTCAGCTTTTCAGTGCGTTTGGGGCGTTCGATGTGGATGATCTTTTACTAAACTGCGTCGGCGCGGCCCTTGGCTTTGGCATTTACCGTCTGCTGCGGTTTTATATGGCGCGCAGAAAGGGAGGAACATAAATTATGACATATGTGTCATTGGGGTTTTATCTCTTTTTAGTTCTGCTGTTACTTGCCTATTATATCGTGCCTTTGCGTGTTCGGTGGGCAGTTCTGCTTGCGGGAAGCGCGGTATTTTATATCCTTTTGAGCGGGGATGGCTTCCCGGTGCTGTTGTTTACACTGCTTTTGTCGTATGGAGCAGGACGACTGCTTGCCTTTATGCGGGAGCGTTCCCCCAAGCCCGCTTTTTTGCAAAGAATCGTGTTGGCAGTGTCGATTTTTCTTGTGACAGCGCCCTGGTTTTTGATCAAAAACGGGAGCTTTCTGTTGGGACATCCGATTTGGGGACGCATTGTGCCGCTGGGGATATCCTTTTACACACTGCAGATCGTCTCTTATTTGGCGGATGTACATAGCGGCAGGATCTTAGCGCAAAAAAATCCCGCCAGGTATGCCCTCTTTGTCTTGTTTTTTCCGCAGATCGTGCAGGGGCCGATACCGCGTTATGCGCAGCTGGCGGATCAGCTTTATGAAGGGCATTTGTTTGACGAGAAACAGTTTGTCAAGGGAATGCAGTTGATCCTGTGGGGATTCTTTCTCAAATTCCTGATTGCCGACAGGGCCTCGATCGTCGTAAATGTTATCTTTGAAAATCCCTCTCAATATCAGGGCAGCTATGTATTGGTGGCAGCCGTCTTATACAGCGCCATGCTATATGCCGATTTTCTGTCATGCGTCACGCTTTCTCAGGGAATCGCCGGATTGTTCGGCATTGGTCTGACAGATAATTTCCTGCGACCTTATTTTGCCACTTCGATCAAAGATTTCTGGAGAAGGTGGCATGTCTCGTTGAGCGCGTGGCTTCGTGACTACATTTATATTCCTCTGGGCGGCTCCCGAAAAGGAAAGATCAGGAAGTATGGCAACCTGATCATAACCTTTGCGTTTAGCGGGATCTGGCATGGAAGCGGTTATAAGTTTTTGTTCTGGGGAATGATGCACGCGGCCTTTCAGATCGTCGGGGATCTGACGGCTCCCGTCAAAAGCAGGTGTTATCGGCTGCTTCGATTGTCAGAAGGATCGGGGACGCGCAGGTTGATACAGCGTCTGGGAGTTTTTATCTGGGTGGCCCTTGCGTGGATCATCTTTCGGGCGGACAACCTGCGGAGCGGACTTTTGATGATCAAAAGCCTGTTTTCAACTTGGAATCCCTGGATCTTAGTGGACGGCAGTCTGCTGCGTTTGGGATTAAACGGTAAGGAATGGGTCATGCTGTTTTTGTCTGTTTTGACGTTGTTTTTGGTGGACTGCTTGCAGGAAAAGGGCAGAAGCATCAGGGACGGTATCTTAGAGAAAGCGCTCTGTCTGCGCTGGGCCCTGTATATCGCGGTCATCCTCTGCATTATGATCTTTGGCGTGTACGGCTATGGTTATCAGACGCAGAATTTTATCTATGGAGGCTTTTAACATGAGAAAACATCTCGGTTTTGCCGGCAGGAGCGTGGTTTTTCTTGGTATCCTATGCGTGTGCATCCTGATTACGCAGCGGATCATCACCCCCAAGATATGTTATGATGAAATGCTGTCAACCACCCTGTCTTATGTCAATTTTTATGAGATCAAAGAGGATACGACAGATGTGGTCTTTTTGGGAAGCAGCCTGGCGGCTACGGCCTGCATCCCGCAGGAGATGTATGATCGTTACGGCATACGCAGCTATAATCTGGCAAGTGAAAAGCAGAGCCCCGTGATATCCTATTATTGGTTAAAGGAGGCGCTGCGCCATCAATCGCCCAAAGTAGTGGTCATGGATTGCAATTATCTGTTTCAAACCAATGACGAGATCCTGAATACGACGGAAAATGCCATTTGGCGGGCACTTGATTACATGAAGTGGTCTCCCGTAAAACTGGAAGCGATTAAGACCGTTTGCGAGTTGGATGAAAAGCAGTCCTTTGGCAGTTATCTGTTCCCCAACATCCGTTATCATGAGAGATGGGCTGAGCTGACAGAGGAAGACTTTACGCTTGCAAGTATTGCGAATGAATATGATTTGAAGGGATATTCTCCTTTGGCGGGACAGTGGGGAGGAGAAGGCGAAGCGCCCTATGGGAAGGAAACGAAGGCCCAAGAGACGCCAATGCTTCCGCTTATGGAACGATATCTGGATGATATCGTAAAGTTATGCGAACGGGAGGGGATCGCCCCGGTGTTGATCAATGTGCCGCAGCTGCACGCGGATGCGGGAAAGTATCAGACCATGAAAAAATATGCGCAGGAACACGGCGTGTCCTTTTATGATTTTAATGAGAAGACGCTCTATGAAGCATCCGGTTATGATTTTGCGACAGACAGTTACGATACGGCGCACACCAATCTGTGGGGCGCAAGGAAGCTTTCGGCATATCTGGGAGGCATTCTGGCAAAGGAGTATGGAATCGGGGGAAATACGGACGAACAGTGGGAGCGTACAAAGGCTTCTTACGCGGCAATCCGAAAAGACTGCGAACTGATCCATATGACGGATATCGATCACTATATAGAGGCACTGAAAGATGACAGATACAGCGTATTTCTTTCGGCAAAGGGCGGTTATGCCGCAGCGCTTAGGGAATCGACCGTTCAGAAATTGAGGCAGGCAGGTCTGGAGGTCGCTTTGCAGACAGACGATTCCAAAGAAGATTTTTATTGCTATTACGCGGTCCTTTCAGACGGACAGACGCAAGAATATATCGGCTATGACCAAAGGGTCTGCGGCGGCTCGATCCGAAACGGCAAAACGACGTTTGAGATTACAGGCGGCGGTTCCATCCTGATCGACGGGGAAGAAGTATCCCGGCAAAAAGAGGGGCTTAATATCGTAGTGTACCATAATGTAAAAAACAGGGTGCTGGATTCCGTTTGTTTTGACACCTCCACGGAAGAAAATACGGCGCACAGATAGATTTTACTTGTATCTTTCAGAAAAAGGAATTATGATAATAAAAAGGAAGCAGGAGCGATTTTGCGTGTGATACGAGATGTTTATGACAGCGTAGGAAGGACGGAGAAAAGGGAGTCATTGATGGAGATCGTGCAAAAAAACAAAATTCCCATTTGCATTGCATCGATACAGTGGTTTGTGACAACTGTATTTCAGGTGGACAGACTGTTTTTCTCTTATGATCTGGACAGTAAGTATCTTATTACAACAAAGATACTTTATTTTATTGCATTAACCGTCGGCTGGTGTTTTGGCGCCGCGGTATATCGAAAACTTCGGGAGGGCGATGCGTTTTATCGGAGAGCCTTTTTTGTTTTTAAGATTTATTTAGGACTGATGATGGCTTTATTGGTGATATTGTGGCCGGGGACCTGGAGTTATGATGACCTCTGGACGCTTATCGCCATATCCGCTTATGACAGCTGGCAGCCGTGGCAGCACACGATAACGGGGATCTATCAGGATGTATTGTTACAGATCCTGCCGTTTCCCGGCGGAATCATCTTATTGCAAAATGTGATCATTTCCGTTTGTGTTGCCTTCAGCGTTACCAAGCTGGAGACGATGTTTGATTTGGGGCGGTTAAAGAACGGGCTTGTGGATGTGCTGATCAAATTGCTGCCTTTTTTCTTACCGCCGGTGTTGATGTATCAGTTTTCGGGATACCGAATGGGATTGTACGTCTATTTGGAACTGGTAATGCTGGTCATGCTGGTGGGGATGATAAAGGATGCGCGGGAATGGAAGATGGCGTATCTTGTGCTGTTTTGTGTCTTATGCGGCATTGTTGCGGTGTGGAGGACCGAATCGTTTTTCTATCTTGTTTTGGCGTGCGGGATGGTTTTGTGCGGCAGCAAAAATGTACTTTCCCAAAAAAAGAAAGGCGCGGCCCTCCTGCTCCTGTTCCTTAGCTTTTTTACCTTGAATCAGGTTCACAATGCAGAACTTGGGAATGCTAATTACAAGATTATTTCGCTGCTGAATCCGTGTGCGGAATTGGTACGCCATGCAGATCCGGCAACGGATGCGCAAGCGCTGCAGGCGATTGGTAAAGTGGTGGATTGGCAGCTGATCCGCAGTGAGCCGTCTATGCCGGGGACAGGCTGGGGCACGGATATCATACGAAATGGGTATACGGATGAAGAATACGGGGCATTTCAAAAAGCCATCGTAACCTTGTCCTTAAAGTATCCGCAGGTAGTCTTTATGGAGCGCTGGAAGATTTTTGGAAAGGCGCTGGGCATGACGGAATGGTCAAAGACCAATGTGGAGGACAGCGCGGTCTTATATGACGGGACGCAGGAAAACCTTCCGGCACAGGCTGTATTGGCCAAAGGCTGGATCGCGGACAAACCTGTGTTTAGAAGAATCAGAAAGCATACGATCTATCTGCTGGGGTTCAAAAAAATGGACGGCACAAATAACGGGATACTCCAGAGGCTGGTATGGAATGCCGTCATCCCGCTGCTGGTATTACTCTATGGCTGGTTTGAAATGTTGTTTCGCAAGAAATGGTTCTTGTTCGTCATAGGCACGGCGGTTCTGGTCAGAGTGCCGATCGTTTTTCTGACAGAGCCGAGCGGATGGATCATGTATCTGCTGTCCTTTTATTTGCTGGGCTATGTGTTCTTGGTTTACAGACTGCTGTACGCAGTTAAGTCAGGGAAAACGCAGGCATAGAAATGGAGAAAAAGGATGTTGGTGCTTTCGATATTGATTATGTGTGTCGCGCATATGATCAGGGTACAAAGATGGAAGCAGTTTATCAGGATATACGAGAAGCCTGACAGTAAATCTTTAGTGCAGTCCCTGGCAGCAGGATATCTGTTGAATTTCTTTTTGCCGTTTAAATTCGGAGATTTATTTCGTGCCTGGATGGCAGGCAGGAAAATGAAGAATGGCGTAGGTTTTGCGGCGGCCACCGTTGCCATGGACAGATATCTCGATATCATAGCGGTAGGTATCATCTTCATTGTCTTAAGATGTCTGAATCGTGGAGCAGATACACCGGACACGATATTTTTTTATGTCTGCCTGTCGCTGGCGGCTCTGATCGGAACGGCATTGTTATGGTATTTTAGAAAATACGTAAAAAAAATACTGAAAAGGGTCGCTTCCATTTTTAATACCAAACTCGAGTTTGCCTTTTTAAAATTCTGTTTTTCCCTGATCAGCAGTTTTAAGGATATTTACAAAGTCGTAAAGGGCCGGCTGTTTCTGGTCACGGTAGAAATGTGGGGTTTGTACCTGTTATCTTATTTCACGTTTGCCGAATTTTTGACGAGAACCGGAAGCGCCGTTAAGACAGTGGATATTTTTTATCTTTTGTTTGCAAAGGACAGTCTGCTGTCCGGAGGCATCGATACCCTGGACTTGTTTTTTACAGCCGGTCAGGGATCGTGGTTTGCTGTTTTTCTGATTTTGCCGGTCATCTTTTTGTTTCTGTTTTCTTTTGCGGCAGGTCTGTACGGGGAGAAGGCGGAGGAAAAGAACGATTATTTGAATTTGATACCGCATGTAAATGACAAGGAAAAGGTTGCGTTTCTGGAATTGTATTTTGAGAGCGAGAAAAGCAGCTATGTGAAAAAGTATTTAGAGATCAACAGAAATATTCTGATCATCAATGATTATTCGGCGGGCTCCAATGCGACGACCATGCTTTGTATGGATGGGAATCGAAACTTTTTCAGGAAATATGCCTTTGGAGAGGACGGAGAAAAACTGTTTGAGCAGATCAAATGGCTGAAACGGCAGCAGGCGGTGCTTCCGCTTGCCGAGGTGATCGATTACGAAAAGGAGCAGGATTTTTGCTATTATGATATGGCTTATGACAGCCGCGCGGTAGGCTTATTCAATTACGCGCACTCCATGCCTAAGGAAAACGCCTGGAGGACCATACAGAGGGTCATGGAATGTCTGGAGGCGTCTTTATATGGGATCAACAGCCGGAGAGCAGACGCGGATACGATCAAAACTTATATCGAGGAAAAAGTAACGAAGAACATTGAAAAAATTATGAATGCCAAGCAGTTTCGGAAACTGATGGAATATGAAGAAATTATCATAAACGGAGAAACGTATAAAAACTTATCATATTATCTCTCGCAACTGGAGGAAGGGCGATTGTTTGAAATCTTTCAGAATGACAGCTATTCCGAGATTCATGGGGATTTGACGGTAGAGAACATCATATGCACCCGCAAACCGGAGGGGGAAGATGATTTTTATATCATTGATCCGAATACGGGAAATATCCATGAGTCGCCCAATTTGGATTATGCCAAACTGCTGCAGTCGTTACACGGCGGATATGAATTTTTCATGGTGATCAAAAATGTGGAGATATCGCAAAACCGTATCGATTTTATTTTTACGAAGTCAGATATCTATGTTTATTTGTACCATATGTTGGATTCTTACCTGACAGAGAAATTCTCGGGAGAAACCGTCAGAAGCATTTATTATCATGAAATCGTGCACTGGCTGCGGTTGATGCCGTATAAGATCGAGAAAGGCGGGAAGCGGGCGCTGCTTTTTTATGCGGGTATGCTAATGGTGATGAACGACGTGGAAGAAAAATTTGGAGGTGGTCTTCATTAAAGATAAACTGGCAATTTTTGATTTGGATGGCACACTGTTCGACACGAGGCGGGTGAACTATTCTGCTTATGGTAAGGCGCTGGAAGAATACGGGATTCGTTTGGACCGGGAATACTTCTCCACAGAATGCAACGGCAGGCATTACAAAGAGTTTCTGCCGCGGATCATGGAAAATCTCGCAGATGCCGAGGCTAAGATCGAGGAAGTTCATAAGAGAAAGAAGGAGTATTATAGTCTCTTTTTGTGCGAGGCAGTGAGCAACGAGCGGCTGTTCGATCTCATAAAGGCTTTGCGGGATACTTACCATACGGCGCTTGTGACGACTGCTTCCGCGAAAAACTGCGATCAGCTGCTGCGTTATTTCGGAAAGGAAAAAGAGTTTGATTTAGTGATCACGGGAGAGGACGTCCAAAAGAAAAAACCGGATCCGGAAGGGTTTTTGAAAGCCATGCAGTTCTATGGCATTTCAGGTGAAAATACGATTGTGTTTGAAGATTCTGCAGTAGGGATTGCCGCCGCGGAGCAATGCGGGGCAACCATTTTTGTGGCAAGGGGGTTTGCATAATGAAAGATAAGATCTTAGTTTTTATTCCCATGTATAATTGCGAAAAGCAGATCGTGCGGGTGATCGATCAGCTCAAAGGGGAGGTGGGAAGGTATCTGTCCGAGGCAATCCTTGTCAATAATCGCAGCACGGATAACGGCGAGGAAGCGGCGGTCAGAAAAATAAAGGAAAGCAGCTTCCCTTTTCCCGTCAGTGTTTTGAGAAATGTGGAGAATTACGGTTTGGGCGGATCGCATAAAGTGGCGTTCGAGTATGCGATCAAGCATGACTTTGATTATGTCATTGTACTTCATGGGGACGATCAGGGATCGATCGCGGATCTGCTGCCTGCCTTAAAAAGCGGGGGATATCGGAAGTATGACTGCTGTCTGGGAGCAAGGTTTGCCCCCAAATCAAGACTTGACGGGTATTCCACATTCAGGATATTCGGCAATCATGTGTTTGATTTGATTTTTACCGTTGTGATGAAGCGAAAAGTTTACGATCTGGGAGCCGGTTTGAATCTGTACCATGTAAAGATGCTGAAAGATCGATATTATCATACCTATCCGGACAATCTTACCTTTAATGTCTATATGCTGATGGCAACAAAGGCATATGAACAGCACAATTGCTTTTTCCCGTTATCATGGCGGGAAACAGATCAGATCTCCAACGCAAAGGTGATGAGCCAGGCCGTCAAAACCTTGAAAATGGCAGTTGGTTTTCTGATAAAGGGAAAAGAGTTTTTGGAGCGGGATGCCCGGGAGAAAAAAATAGAGCAATACGAATATCAGGTCGTACATCGGGAAGAAGGTAAGAAGTAGCGGCAAAAGGCAGTGCAGGAATGGAGGAAACAATGAAACTAAATTTGATCATGCCCATGGCGGGAGGCGGAACGAGATTTGAAAATCATGGCTTTACGGTGCCGAAGCCGCTCATTCAGATACACGGGAAACCTTTTTTCTATTGGGCGGTGCAGTCGGTCGTAAATGGCATCGAAGTGGGAAACATTACGTTTGCGGTGCTGCAGGAACATATAGAAAAGTGGGAAATCGACAAACGGATCTTAGAATATTACCCGGGAAGTCAGTTCAGAATCATTCCGCAGGTGTTGAATGGCGCTTTGTTGACGTGCTTGGAAGGAATCAAAGATATTTCAAATGCGGAGCCTGTTTTATTCAACGACTGTGACCATGCGTTTCGCTGCCGGGCTTTCGCGGATCATTGTAATGGAGGCGGCAGGGGAGAAGTCGATGGCGGCCTGTTGACCTTTGTATCCGACGATCCCCGATACAGCTATGTAAAATTTGATGGAGACGGGAGCGTGTGCGGGACGGTGGAAAAGGAAGTGGTAAGTAATGAAGCCATTTGCGGCGCTTACTATTTTAGAAATAAGGAAGTTTTTTTGACGGCGGCGGATACCTATTTGCAGAACTGTAATTACAGCGAGTATTTTTTGAGCGGTGTTTATAATGAGATGGTGAAAAAGAAGATGCAGATCAAAACTTTTCAGACGGATATGCACATTTCATTTGGCACCCCCGAGGAATATGAGGATGCGCTGGCTCAAAAGGCAGTGTTTGAAACCATTTGACGTCTGTGCGAACACACAATAAAAAAATGACGGTTTCTTGCGAGACCGCCATTTTTTACTACATTCGCTTTTTTTGTTACGACAGGGCCATCTTTTTGACGGCGGCAAGACCGCGGCTGACGGCGGGCACGAGGATCACCGCGCAGGTAAGAGCGCCTTCCGCAAAGATGTAAATGCCATTATAGACAAGTGAATAGGGCAGCGGATGCCAGCCTTCCCAGGCGTATTCGGCAAAGAAGATCCAGCCGGACAACACCGTAAAGACATAGCGTCCGAAAATGCCCAGCAGATAGCCTTTAAGCAGTCCTTTCTTTGCGCCCGCGAACAGCCCGGAAAGCCCCAATGCGCCGAAGGCAAGGATGTAGTCCATGACAAGCTGCATGGGAAAGAGCACGTAAGGGTTGAATAAAAGCTGCAGGACGCCGTAGGCAATGCTTGTCATCAGCCCCGCGCCCAGTCCGAAAAGATAGCCCGGCAGACAGATGACGAACATGGACAGCAGCGTAGCGGAACCGCCCCAGGGGAAGTCGATGATTTTGATTTCCGAGAGTACGGTGCCAAGGGCGATGGACATGGCGCAGAAAGCGAGCTGTTTGACTGTCAGCTTTCCGCCCTTATTGACGCCTTCTTCCGCCGGCGGATTTTGGCGGGCGGCATAGCGCCTGGCGAAAATGACGGCGCAGGCAAGCAGAACTGCCAGAATGATGAGCAACAGCACATTGCCCAGAGTGGTGGGGACGTAAGTAGTTTCTTCCCAGTCGTTGACAACAACATTGTAGAACATAAAAAATCCTCCTTTGTCTTTCGAATAAACAAGGAGGGGAACGGTAAGTACGGTATACCGCTGTGCGGCAGACAGTAATTACGTGTGCTTCCCTACGGCGGTGCTAACCGCATCAGGTAATGAGGGTTAGAGTCCAGACGTCTTGTACGCAGGCTCAATCTCAGCAAAAGCTCCCCTAGCAAGTTATTCAGTTATGCGGCAAATGCCGCGGCGGATCACTCCGCTTTCTTAACTATAGGGTCTTGCGGGGGAAATGTCAAGGGGATTTTGAAAGTGCGGCAGAGCGGCGGAAATGACCGAATAGGGAGAAGAAAATATCATGAGGTACGGGGAGACATTGCGATGAGCGGGAAGACTTCTTTGAGAAAGGCATGGGATGTGTTGTTCCCATATCTGTTATATTATCTTGCGTACAATGCGGCCTATCTGCTTCTTGTGTTTGGATATCAGGTATCTTTAGATCGTTTAGGCGCGGCATACGCGGCGTTTATGACGGCGCATGCCGCCACTGTGGCAGGTGTGATGGGCGGGCTGTGCATGCTGATCGGTATCCTGCCGCTGGTACCGATGTTGAGAGAGGAACTGTGCGGACGCGGGAAGGCAATGGACACGCCGAAAAAATTGACTATAACGGTCAATCAGAGAGCGCGAAGGTGCGGCAGCATAGGACTAACAGCGGTTCTTGCGTTTTGTGCGTCTCTGGGGCTGAATGCTCTGCTTACGCTGACCGGATTTGCCGGCAGCTCGCAGTCCTATCAGGAGGTGGCTGACAGGCAGTATGGCGTAGCGATTGCGGCAGGACTGATCCTCTACGGCATAATCTCTCCGCTGGCGGAGGAGGTGGTCTTTCGTGGGGTGATCTACAATCGTCTGCGTCGCCTGTACAATCCTGTGATTGGGATTGCGGCATCGGGCATTCTTTTTGGGGCATTTCACGGCAATCCCGTGCAGGGGGTGTACGGTGCCTGTCTGGGAATGCTGATGGCGTACCTGTACGAGAAAAGCGGGAGATTTCTTACGCCTGTCCTGTTTCATGCCGTGGCGAATCTTGCGGTATATATCACCGCAGGGACGGAGGGCGTGCAGGAGATCCTGTTTACGCCGATCGGCTGTGCGGTCTTATTGACGGTTTCAGCGGGATGCGTGCTTGTGGAGCGGAGCGTTGAAAAAGCGGGAGATGCGGAAGCGGGTTAAAAGCAATTTTGCGTTTCATTAGAGGAACGATCTGTTTCAATTTTTGAAAACTTTCAATATCAGCTTGCAAGATCAATAGAATTGGTCTTATAATAAATAACACATTGACAGATATCCGGTCTGTCTGTGAAGAAATCCGTGATGAATGGATTTCCGTCTAAAGATTCTTTCCGGTTGTCGGAAATGATCCCGTACCTGTTGTGATAGGATGGTATGAAAACGTATTTTTCGTGTCGTTTTCCCTGTTTTCAGTGATTTTTTGGGAATGTGCCATAAATACGATTTTGTTCGGTCCAAAAAACATTTACTGTATTTACATCTGTAAATATGTTATACTGGAGGAAAATCTATGGTAAAACGAAACAAAAGAAAGTGGTTCCGGCACGGTGATTGGTGGAGGGGACTTCGAAACAACCGCAAATACAGGGATGTACTTTTCCGTCGCCTTTTTCAGGAAAAACAGGATCTTCTGGATCTCTACAATGCACTAAACGGCAGTACATATGAAAATCCCGAAGAACTTGAGGTAGTCACCATGGAGGACGTGATCTTTATGAAGATGAAGAACGATTTGTCTTTCATGATCGGAAATACACTGAATCTCTACGAACACCAGAGTACCTGGAATCCCAACATGCCTCTGCGGGGACTGCTCTACTTTGCCCAGCAGTTTGAGGGACTGCTCGCCTCGCGGGAGGATGACATATACGGTACGAAACGTGTAGAACTGCCAACGCCCATATATATTGTCTTTTATAACGGCAGCGGCATGAAGTCCGACAACCTGATGCTCTACCTGTCAGATTCGTTTTCCACCGGTCGAGGGAGCGGCTGTCTGGAATGTACCTGCGAGGTGATTAACATCAATCGTGGATACAATCAGGCGCTTATGGAGAAATGTCACAGACTATGGGAATATTCAGAATTTTCTTCCGAAATAGAAGAGAACATAGTAAAGGGAATGTGCCGTGAGGAAGCAATTCACACGGCGATTGACACCTGTATTGAAAAAGGGATCCTCAAGGATATCCTGATCAAACAAAAAGCGGAGGTGCTGCATATGCTATTGACGGAATATGATGAGAAGAAGCATTTCAGAACACTCTTTCGTGAAGGAAAGGAAGAGGGCATAAAAGAAGGACGTGAAAAGGGAAGAGAAGAAGGGAGAGTAGAGCTCCTTCGAGAACAGATTAAAAAGAAAATGGACAAGGGTAAGACCATCCCGGAAATAGCGGAAGAACTGGAGGAGGAGGTTACTGTGATCCGGGGGATGATCGACAATTTGTGCTGACCCACCATGAGGAGTATCTTCTGCATGCGTCTTTTATCAAAGGGAGCCGGCATTTTTGCTGTATGTGGAGGAGCAGACAGCCGGTTTTCGGAAGTTGTGTATTTCCTGAAAAACATTTTCGGGATAGCGGAAGCGTAAGCCCTTCTGCTATCCCTTCTGTTTTATGTGTTTTTCGGCTCTCGCATATTTTTTAGCAGAACGAGGGAAAAAATCAGTACCAGCGGAAAAATGCAGCCCACGAGCATCCCTTTTCGCAAATCATTCCCGGCATTTTGTGTGATATTACCTACCAGACTCGGACCGAACGCGCCGCCAAGATCCCCGGCCATGGCGAGCAGGGCAAACATGGCGGTGCCGCCTTCGGGAAGCCGCCCGGAACAGATACTGATCGTGCCGGGCCACATGATGCCGACCGAAAAGCCGCAGAGGATGCAGCCGATCAGTCCAATGATCGGGTTGTTGGAAATGGAGGCGGCGATGTAACAGCTCAGGCACAGCACGCCCGACCCCATCATAAACCGCATCAGATCCAATTTTTCGCCGTATTTTCCGAAAATGACACGGCTGATTCCCATGGTGATCGCAAACATACACGGTCCTGCCAGATCTCCCATCGCTTTTGAAAATCCCAGAGCCGATTCGGTATAGGCGGAGGCCCACTGTGCCATCGAAAGTTCGGAAGCCCCGGCGCATACCATCAGAATAATGGCAATCCAGAATAAGGGAACCCGCAGCAGGCGCCCCGTGCTCATGCCTTTTCCGTCTTCGGTCGTATGCTCGATCGGGCAGGTCGCGAAGTTGTAGATATTATAAAGCGGAAGCACGGCCCATGCGCAGGCAAGCCATTTCCAGCTGTCAATGCCGAAAACGGCAAAGAATACGGTGGACAGAAGGATCACGCCCACAGCCCCCCAACAGTAAAAGGAGTGCAGAAGGCTCATAACGGCTTCTTTGTGGTCAAAGGGGCAGGCCTCTACGATAGGACTTACCAGTACTTCTATCAGGCCGCTGCCAATCGCATAGATGATGACACTTGCGATAATGCCGGTCAGCGGGTTCGGACACAGGTCGGGCAGAAAGGCGAGGCCTACAAGTCCTGCCGCCGCACACAGTTCCGAGGCAATGGCGCATCTGCGGTAGCCAATCTTGTCAGCAAAGTAAGAGCAGAGAACGTCCACGATCAGCTGGGTCAGAAAAAACAGGGTGGAGATCAGCGCGATCTGCCCCAAAGGAATCTCGTATTTGTTATGAAATGTCAGGAAAAGCAGAGGCGCAAAGTTTGCGCAGATAGCCTGCGTGATAAAGCCCAGATAGCAGGCAAGTAATGTCTTTTTATATTTCTTGGACATATTCGGTGTACTCCTTTCATCAGTACGGACAGCGAATCTGAGAGGTATGTTTACAGATATTTGCGGCTGCCGTAAAAGTCGGTTTTTCGTCGCGCGGATCAGGGACCGCATTTGTACTGTGTTGTATTATATCGTAGAGAAATGTGGGATGCAAGAGAAAATATCCCAATAGTATTACACAATATCACAAAGGGAAGACAACGAAGGTGAGAATGGCCTGAAAAAGGCATTTTGTGGAGAGGAGCAGAGCATAAAATGAGAATCAATCGGATATTGGAAACAGAGCGATTGTATCTGCGGGAAATGACGCAGGACGATTTTCCTTCCCTGTGCAGCATATTACAGGATGAGGAAACCATGTATGCCTATGAGGGGGCATTTAGCGATGCGGAAGCGCAGGAATGGCTCGACAGACAGCTTGGCCGTTACCGTAAATGGGGCTTTGGATTGTGGGCGGTCATTTTAAAGGAAACTGAGGAGATGATCGGTCAGTGCGGACTTACCATGCAGCCATGGAAAGATGAGGAGGTGCTGGAGATCGGCTATCTGTTTGAACGGTCACATTGGCATAAGGGCTATGCGATAGAAGCGGCAAAGGCCTGTAAGCAGTATGCCTTTAACGTATTGAAAGCAAAGGATGTCTGCTCCATCATCCGGGACACCAATAAGGCGTCTCAAACGGTAGCGGAGAGAAACGGCATGACGGTTGCAGATACTTGGACGAAACACTATAGAGACGTGGATATGCCACATTATAGATATGTAGTATACCGTTAATATTTATAATCATAATACGATAAATGAAAACGGCGGATGGTTTTGGGTTGAGAATCTGTTTATTTACAGATATAATAGAAATATGAATGTAAGGAAGCCATTTCACGAAATACCGGAGGACTGTAATGGACGGTTTAGGGAAGCGCAATGAGATACAGAGTGTTCAGAATCTGGAAACTGTTATCAACGAAGGACTTCGTGTCGCACTGATGGCGGAGACGCCCGACCGGTCTCTGGATGTGTTGTTAAAACATTTGGGGATGGCGCTTGACGGAGAACGTACTTACATATTTGAACAGAACGCGTCCGGCTGTGACGACAACACTTACGAGTGGGTGGCGGAAGGGGTGGATCCGGAAAAGGAGAACCTTCAGAATGTGCCTCCTGAGGTGTGCGCCAGCTGGTATCGGAACTTCAGTATCGGAAAACATATAGTAATAGAAGATATTGAAGATATACGGGAGACGGAGCCTTTGCAGTATGAGAAGCTGAAGCGGCAGAGCATCCGTTCTCTTGTGGTGGTACCTCTTTATAACGGTGAAAAGACCATCGGCTTTTACGGTGTGGACAATCCGCCGGCGAAGTTGCTGGAATATGCGTCGAATATGCTCCAGACCGCAGCATACTTTATTGTATCATGCCTGAAACAGCGCAATTTGGTCAGGAAACTCCAAAAGCGCAGTTACAATGTCCTTCAGGCGCTCAGCGTGGATTATCTGGGCATTTATCAGGTAAATTTTGATTCGGAGGAATGTGAGGTATACAGAGACAGCGAAAAGATGGATATGGATTGGAATGCCGGCTTTGCGGGCGGCTATCAGGCGGCTGTCGGACAGTATATTTCCCGATGCGTCGCGTCCAAAGATCAGAAAAAACTTACCGCTGTGACCCAAAAAGAGTATGTGCTTTCGCAGCTTCGGACCAAGAAGAAGTTCTTTGTGCGCTATCAGGTCAATGACAACAGTTATGGACTGAAACATATGGAGATTCATTTTTCTGCCACGGAGAAAACCGGGGAAGAAAACTGTGCGATTTTTGCCCTGCGGGATGTGAACGCGGTGGTGGAGCAGGAGGAGAAGTACAAGCTGGAAGCAAGGCAGAATCTGGAAGATATTCTGGAGGGAGCAAGGACCGGCATCTGGACGATCGAGTTGGAAGAAGGGTGCGAGCCAAGGATGTATACCAACCGCGTCATGCGGATGCTGCTTGGCGTGTCGGATGAGATCGAGCCGGAGGAGTGTTATCGGCAATGGTTTCAAAACATTGACCCGGACTACGTGGAAATGGTAGAAGAATCCGTGCGGGAGATCGTGGAAAACGGACGTTCTGAAGTGATTTACCCGTGGAATCATCCGCGATTGGGAAAGATATATGTCCGCTGCGGCGGTGTGCCCGACAAGACATTTAAAAAACCGGGCGTCTGTTTGAACGGATATCATCAAGACATCACGGAGACGATGGTGACGAAAGGAAAACAGGAGCAGGCGATCATGGAACTGCTCGAAAGGGTCAGACGGGCAAATTCGGCAAAGAGCGAATTTCTTTCTCATATGTCCCATGATCTGCGCACGCCCATCAACGGGATCCTGGGAATGCTGTCTATCATAGAAAAAAGTCCGAACGACCAGGAACGGCAGCGGGATTGTCGTAAGAAAATACGGGTGTCGACTGAGCAACTGCTTTCTTTGGTCAATGATGTGCTGCAGTTCAGCAAGATGGAAAGCGGAAGGCTGGAGGAGGAAGATAAGACATTTGAAATTAGGGATATTCTCGACAACAGTATTTTGCTTCTGTCTGAAAAGGCGAAGGAGCGGGAAATACAGCTGCTTCTGGAGAAAGATGGCATACAGCACAGACATGTGATCGGGAATCCCCTGTACCTGCAGCAGATACTAATGAATATTATAGATAACGCCATTAAGTATAACAGGCCGCAGGGCTCCGTTTTTGTACGTGCGAAGGAGATTGCCTGCAGGGATGGCGTAGCAGACTATCAGTTTGTGATCGAAGATACCGGGATTGGCATTGGCGAAGAATTTCTGCAGCATATTTTTGAGCCGTTTACGCAGGAGCATCAGGGCGCGAGGACAAATTATAACGGTGTCGGCTTAGGAATGTCTATTGTGAAGCAGTTAGTAGACCGCATGAAGGGGCATATCGAAATTGACAGCCGAATCGGCAGGGGGAGCATATTCCGGATCACCCTGCCCATGCAGATAGACGAAGTGCGGAGCACGAAAGCGGCGGAGGAAGAACAGCGGCTGCAGGAAACCATTGCCGGGATGTGCGTCCTTCTGGTGGAGGACAATGAGATCAACTGTGAAATCATTGAGTTCATGCTCAAGGATGCAGGCGCCCGGGTGGTGACAGCCAATGACGGGCAAGCGGCCGTTGACGCGTTTAAGGCATCTGAACCGGGCATGTTTGATTGTGTGCTCATGGATTTGATGATGCCCGTGATGAGCGGATATGAGGCGGCGCGCGTGATCCGTGGCCTGGAACGGCCGGACACGAAATCCGTTCCCATCATCGCGCTTTCGGCAAATGCCTTTGAGGAGGATATCGCCATGGCGAAGGATGCCGGAATGGACGAGCATCTGGCCAAGCCCGTGGATATGGGCAAGATGTTCCGGGTAATGATTCAGCTGAGAAACAAAAACCCGAGATCTTCGTAGAGAGTGAAGGATGGGGCAATGATGTCAGGACAGGAAAATGCAGGAGGCATCACATGGCGATGGACTACGTGAGAACCGACGGTAAAAATGAAGATTTCATTGATAACTGCAGACTCCTTGACATAGATTTGGACAGGCGTGTCGGGAGGCAGATCAAGAGGGAAAAGTACGAGAAATTCAACCAACTTGACGAGATACGGGAAGCAATCGTCGTCTATGATCATGGCAGGGCAGTTGGCGGCGGTGCCATCAGAAGATACGACGATGAGAATGTCGAGCTAAAGAGGGTGTTTGTACATAATGAATATCAGGGGCAGGGGATCGGGAGCAGACTCGTTTCCTTGCTGATCGAATGGGCGGCGGAGCTTGGTTATGTGCGGATGATCCTGGAGACGGGGGAATTGCTGGCGGAATCCTGTGCGGTCTATAAAAAGCTGGGATTTGCGGTGATTCCCAATTACGGACCCTATGCGGATATGCCGGAATCTTTGTGTATGGCGAAGACAATTCAGTGATTTTGTAAACGGTAAAAGAACAAAACAGAAAGGTGCGTGTCTGTTATGAGACAAGTGTTGTATGAATGTCTGACCGTGATCAAAAAGCGGAAAAAGCTCTTACCGACCGATGATGCTTTGAAACAGGAGGAGAGGTATTACGAAAAAGGGTATGAATCGAATGACGACATCGTCATTCCGGAGGAACTTAACGTTCGGGTGCAGCAGGAGATACAGAAGTCAAGAAAGCGGCAGAAAATCCCCGCGATTGAGATGATCGCGGAGGATACCGGCAACACGGCGGGAGCCATTGTTTACAAAGTATGCCTTTCATAATAGAATATTGGTTGTAACGGATGATACCAATGAAGGTCAGGCGATTCACATGAAGAAGGAGAATGACAAAATATGAACATTATTATCCTTGGCTCCGGCGGATGTGTAAGTACGCCGCGGCCCTGCTGTCACTGCCGTGTATGTACGCAGGCGCGGCAAAAAGGCTTTCCCTATGCAAGAACGGGATGCAGCCTGTTTATCGAAGGGGCAAACATTCTCATCGATACGCCGGAAGACATAGGAGACGCCCTGAACCATGCAGATGTGCAGAAGGTGGAGCATATTCTATACAGTCACTGCGATCCCGATCACACCATGGGGATGCGCGTGATCGAGCAGCTAAAGATGGACTGGCTTGCCGATTCGGTGGGACAGGGGCAGACAGATCCGATCGAAGTGGCTTCCCTGCCTGCCATTTTGGAAGATGTGAAAATGCAGGGGACAAAATATGGCTCAGCGCTCGCGTATTATGAAGCAAGAGGATTGATTCGAACGCAGGGCATCCGTGCCTTTCAAAAGGATCACCTGACAGTTGAGCCGGTTCCCGTCGACGCAGAGGAACATGTGGCAGTCTTTGTGATTTTGGCAGGAGGCAAAAAAGTGATCTATGCGCCCTGTGATGTGAAGCCTTTCCCGCAATCGGAAAAATTTCAGGATGCGGATGTTTTGATCATTGGCAATACCATTGTCGGTGACGTATTAAAAGACGGCTTTGTATTAGAAGAAGACAATCCGCTGCGTAAGGAACTGTTCACGTTAGATGAAATCGACGCGTTAAGAAGGCAGTACGGTATGAAAGAAGTGATCATCACGCATCTGGAGGAAGACTGGGGAAAAACCTACGACGATTACAAAAAGCTGGAGGGAGAGCTTAAGTCCATACGGTTTGCATATGATGGCATGAAAATCCCTCTGTAAGTGCGGTTTTTGACAGTTCTGCCTGACACTTGAAATTTCCCGTACGTTATTGGGCTGTCGAATCTATGCTTCTGCATTTTGGCAGACGGGGCAGTACACGCTGCTTCGGCCGCCGATCACCATACGGCAAAGCGTTTGCGCACACTTTGGACAGGGGCAGCCCGCATGCCCGTATACCTGTAAAAAAGGCGTGTTGCGGTAGTCACGACCCTTGGTTTGCAGATAGTCTTCCGCTGAGATCCTGTTTGTTTCTATAAAATAGGAAATGCGTTGCGGAATCACGGCGGCGAGCGTTTTCCATTCCTTTTCACTCAGGCCGGCGGCGGGGCGTGCGGGATGAATCCCGGCGGTAAACAGGATCTCGTCGGAATAGATATTACCGATGCCCGCCACGACGCCTTGATCTAACAAGCATTCTTTGATTGTCTTTTTCCGTTTTCCCAAGCGGGTATGCAGATATTCGACAGTGACCGATTCGGTCAGTGGCTCTATCCCTAATTTATGGATGCCGCTGTAAGTATCAGTTTCCTCTTTTCGAATCAGCCAAAACCGCCCGAAACGGCGTATGTCAGAGAACCGCAATTCAGGAGAAGCGTTTGCATCCACTGCATCCTGATTTGGCAGACTCGACTGCTGTGTATTGCTGTGCAGGCTGAATACAATGTGCGTATGCTTTTCTTCGGGGTAGTCTTTCGGGGTAAGCAATAGGCCGCCGGTCATCCGCAGATGCAGGATGATGCGGTCCCCGCTTTGCAGAACGATCATTAGAAATTTACCCCTGCGCTCCATACAAGAAATGACTTGATTGGTCAATATTTCGCAAAAAGTATCCGCATCGGGGTAAGCCACCACTTCCGGACGGCGCACGGTCACTTTTTCAATGATAAGTCCCTTGATCTGCGGTTCGATCACTCTTTTTATCGTTTCTACTTCCGGTAATTCAGGCATTTCATCTTCCTCTTGCGTATCTTTTACTTTTCTCAAAAAGCCATCCTTTTTCCGGAGACGTTTGTCGGAACATCTTTCCGGTGCGGCGGTTCCCTGTATGCGCCGTCGGAGGCGGCACGTTTTACGGCTTTGGTTTTCCGGTATCCGCTTGTGTAAGGCTGTTAACACTATAGCATATATGAAACGAAATCGTAAATATATTTTTTATAAAAAATGGCAACATATGGATGATTCGTTTAAATCAAGATTGACGATTGTTAGGGATATGGTATGATAGGATTTAAGAGAAGGTGAAAGTACAGTGAATCAATTTGAAATAGCAGTTCGACCTATTCGGTCAAAGGCTCGGTCCGGGAAGAAGATGCGTCGATCTGTTATCAGTCGGAGGATATCGCAAAAGAATATGAGGTATTTAAAGGATGATATCTGCGATTCGGTGCGCTATGATTTTGAGAATGTGCATTCGACCGTGCGGGAGAATATCAAGTACGAAGTGAAAAATCATGAGCAAATCTGCGTTGTTCGTCGCATAGATGCTCCGGAAAGGGATTGCTATGGAGGTAAGGATAGTTAGGGCAGACGTTTCCAATGCGGGAGAGATCCACGCCATGCAGATCGAAGCGTTTCGCGAATTATTAGAGAAATATCAGGATTTTACGACCAATCCCGGCGCTGAAAGCGTAGAAAAAGTGGAAGCGCGCCTAAAACAGGACACAACCTATTTCTATTTTATTTGTCTGGGGGAGACAAAGGTGGGAGCGGTGCGCGTTGTTGACACAAAAGAATCCGGAAAAAATAAAAGGATATCGCCCATCTTTATCCTGCCGCAGTTTCAGGGCAGGGGCATCGCGCAGGAAGCGATCAGGCTCTGCGAGGAAGCGCACGGAAGCGGGCATTGGGAGTTGGACACCATTTTGCAGGAGCCTAAAAACTGTCATCTGTATGAGAAGATGGGTTATCGGCCAACAGGCAGGATGGAAGTTGTCAACGAGAGACTGACCTTAGTCTTTTATCAAATAGGTGATTGCGAAACTCGCAGTGCTCGTTCGCAATCTTGAATCCAAACAAGGGAGAATTCGCGCAGAGTACGAATTCTAAGATAAAAAGCGGATAACTTCCAGTTTTAGGCGCACTTTAATAAGCCGCAGATTTTATGGAGTTGGTAAGCCCTAAGCGATGAGTGGTTTCAGGCTTCGGATGTATTCATGATGGTTGATTTTATCTGCAAGAATAACGGTAATAAGTTGTGTGATACCCGCAAGAATCAGATCAGCATGCAGAGTCTTTTCATTCTGAGTGCGGCGTCCTGCAAGGCAGAGGTTTTCCTTGATGTGGTTGATATCTCTTTCCACTACGGTTCTGATTTTATAGGTATCATTCCATTCATCGGTTCCACGAATGGTTCCGGGATAAGCACGGAGATCTTTTTCAGGATAGACATAAACCATGCGGCCGCATCTTGAAGAGGTACAGGGATTTTTGCAGCAGCACTGCCTGTGTGCTTTCCGGGTGGTTTTATCATAAGCCCATATCATTTTGGGGCAGACAAATTTAAATCCGGTAACACCGCTTCTTAGTTTAGAAGTACATTCATACCTCATAGGAAGGGAACCGTCATGGGGACAACATGGGATACCGTTTTCGTTTATGGTGTAGTCCGGGTTTTCGAGCCCCGCCCTTGTGTTTAGGGGAATATATGCTTTTTGGAAATGTCTGTCTGTGCCAAAGGTGTCGCCGGCAAGAAGGGATTTGTAAAGTCCTGCGGCATCAAAAGCAGCATCGCCAAGAAAGGTTTTGGGATTGATCAGCGGGTGCTTGGAAAAGAAATCTCTCAGTGTTGGGATCAAAAGCCTTGCATCATGAACGCTTTTATCTTCATCCGGGGAATCAGATTTTTTTCCTGCAACGATACCGGAAGAATCAAAGATGGTCATATCCGCTTTAGCAGAATCAATAACCTGACAGATTGGTTCCGTAAGGTCCACAAGGTTATCGAAGACGAGCTGGAGGTCATCTAAAAAGTCCTGTTTAAAGCGGGTGATTTTAGAAGCATCAGGAACTTTAGAAAAACCACAGAAGTCACGGAGTGGTTTGGAGTAAGCAAGAAAAGTCAAAAGAAGCTGGTCTGTAGGGATAGAGAAAATACGCTGGATGATCAACGCCCACAGAAAAGCTTGTAAAGGGTATTTACGGGTTCTGCCCGTTCGTGCATAGAAATGATTACTAAAAGAAATCGGGATCATTTCATCAAGATCGATATGTGTTTCTAATAGAGAAAGAAACGCAGGTTTGTCATTTTCAAATTTATTCTGGCAATCTGTAAAAATATCTGCCAAAGAAAGCTGTTTATATGGTATCATAGGTATCAGAATAACTCCTTTCTTGGGTGGATGGTTTATAGTTTTTAGACAACTCTATTATACCATATCCGGTGAGGAGTTATTTTATTTTATAGCAAAAAGAATCCCGTATTTATGCGGATTGTGGCGTTTCGCAAACGCCTAAAGATTTTAAGAAATGGGAGGAGGATTATCTGGTTATCCCGGAAACGGCTGCTCCTAAAAGAATGAAAGCGAGAAGGGCGGCGGTCAGCTATCCCGATGTGGAACAGTTTCCGGCTTCTTATCAGAATGCGCTCTATGAATTGAAAGCAAAGCATCCGAATTGGACTATCGTGCGGATGGATACCGGCGTGGATTGGAATAAGGCTATTTCCAAGGAATTGGGTGATAAGAGTCTGGTGCCTTCGAGCAGTTCCGGCTCCTGGCAGACCGGTGTTTACGGACAGGGGTGGAGCTATGCCTCAGAGGGGATCCTGAAATACTATATGGACCCCAGAAACTTTTTGACAGATCCATCTATTTTCCAGTTTGAGCAGTTGACTTATAACGATTCCTATCATACCACGGAGGCGGTGCAGGAAATCGTGAAAAATTCCTTTATGTCCTCCACCATTCCGGGGGACAGTCAGACTTATGCGCAGGCCTTCAATGCCGTCGGAAAAAATATCGGGGTCAGCCCCTTCCATCTTGCCGGCAGAGTTTTGCAGGAACAGGGAACGAAAGGTACCTCTCCGCTGATAGCCGGTAATTATGAGGGGTATGAGGGATATTATAATTATTTTAATGTGGGAGCCTCCGGAAAGAGCAATGCGGAGGTCGTGCAGAGCGGCTTGAAAAAGGCGAAGGAAAAAGGCTGGAATACGCGTTATAAGTCCTTAAGTGGCGGCGCGTATGTGATCGGTGCAAATTATATCTTAAAGGGGCAGGATACGCTCTATCTGGAAAAATTTAATGTGTCCGGCGGTTATTATGCGAATTTTACGCACCAGTATATGCAGAATATCATGGCGCCAAACAGCGAAGCTTCCGGCATCCGGAAGGCTTACAATAATGCAGGCGCGTTAGAAAACAGCTTTGTCTTTAAGATCCCGGTCTATAACAATATGCCAGCGTCCGCCTGCTCTAAGCCGGGTGTCACAGATACGATCACCATGGACAAGAGTACGGTGAACGATCTTGAGGTAGGTAAGACCGTCAGGCTGACGCCCTATGTCAATGGTTCCAAGGTTGACTATATCAGCAATATGACGTTCAGCAGTGATGATACTTCCGTGGCCACGGTGGACAGCAGCGGAAAGGTTACGGCTGTCTCGCCCGGAAGCGTAGTCATAAGCTGTACGGGCAGCAGCGGCAGTACGGCAGTATGTACAGTCACAGTGGTGAAGGCCGATCCCAATGTGTCCACACCGACACTGTCTCCCTGCACTTATAAGGAGGGGCTGCGGCTTGCGGATATTTCCCTGCCAAAGGGCTGGACATGGGTAAAAGAGAATACAAAGATAGGAGCGGGAACGCATTCCTATGAGGCTTACTATACGCCGGATGATACCGAAAAATATCGGACGGTTACGAAAAATATCGAGTTTACAGTAACAAAGGGCATTCCGAGTTGCACGATGCCGGAGGAGCCGAGAGTTTTTGCGGGCACAAAACTGGGAGATATCAAACTTCCGAGCGGTTTTGTATGGGAAAGCGATGCGGAAACAGAATTGCAGGAGCCGGGTGAATATACATTTTATGTCACTTATGATCCGGATGAGATCAATTATCACTCGGTGAAGAATATCCCCTTTGTCGTAACGGTACTTGGAGAGGGATCTGACTCTTCCGACGGGGATGATATTCCTGTAGGCGGGGGAAGCGGAACGGGAAGTGGAACAGGAAGCGGAAGCGGCGGCACGACGACGGGCGGCGATAGTGGCAGTGCCTCGGGTTCAGGGGCAACGGCAGGCGGCAGCACAGGAACAGGGAACGGTGCGGGTACGACAACAGGCGCACCGCTCAAAGAACTGCCGGCATCATCGGGCAGCAGTCACTCTGTAAAGAAAGAATCAGGCAGCAGCCATTCTACAAAGAAAGAATCAGAAAGCGGACAGCAGACTGACAGCAGTGCAGATAATACGCAGCAGACGCAGGATGGTTCAGGACAAAACCAGTCTGCACAAAATGGAGCGGGTAACAGCCAACAGACCCAAGGGGCGGCAGGCAGCGATCAGCCTGCACAGAATGGGGCAGCAGGCGGTCAGCAGGCGCAGGATCCGGCAGGCACAGGTCAAAGCACGGAACAGGGTGCACAGGCTGGAAACAAGGCAGAAAAAGGGAAGAGTGAGATAACGAAAACCGAGCAGTCTGCGTCTCAGACAGAGGAAGAGGATCAGACGCAGGACAGCCAGCAGGATGAACAGGCACAGGAAGCGGAGGAGAAAACTCCCAGACCTTCTGTTACCATGACCATGGAAGATACGACCATCCTGACGCCTGAAAGCCTGCAGATGGCAAAGGAACAGAATCTGGATCTTTTGCTGACTATGGGTCAGTATGCAAGATGGAGCATTGATATTGATTCCGTTCGACGATTCAGATTGCTTTTGATCTGGCAAATGCGGGACGGTATGCAAATTTATTTTACTATAATGAGGAAGCAAACGCACTGGAATTTGTCTGCGATGGGGTGATCGGTGATGATGGGGTCGCGGCGTTTGATATGGAACACGCCTCCTGTTATGTGATCATCGTGAGTGATACCTCTATGGCTGGCATGACAGTTTCGCCTGATCCTGAGAGCCATACTTCGCCGTGGATCATCGTTGGCATCATTGTCTGTGTTCTGGCAGTCGGCGGCGGATGCGGATTCTTCTTCTGGTGGAAAAAGAGGCAGGAGGAAACCGAAGAAGATGAAGAGGACGACTGGATCGATGATGATGAGTGGCAGGAGCCTGAGGCAAAAACGCCTGAAACATCATGGCAGGAAGTATCGCAGGACAGATTCGTTGATGAGCCTGAGGAGGACGATTGGATCGACGACGATGAATGGGATGTCGGGAATGACTGGATCGACGATGAAGAGTGGGAGAAGAGGAAGGAGGCCTGAAAAGAGCAGAGGGCATATCTCTGCCACCCTGTATGCGGCATGGATGAAATATTTTTCATGCCGCATATAGCCCGAATCTGCCGGCGCGTTTTCTGATCTATCTGGCACAGGAATACCAGACGGTGATAGAGCGGGCGCAAAGCAGCCTTTATGGTAGCGGGTAGATCAGCCTGCCAACACCGCAGTGTGTAGTGTTTTACAATGGCACGAAAGAAATGCAGGCGGCTCTGAATAAAGCGGTTGACTACTGCATAGAGAATGGTATCTTGAAGGAGTTTCTGTTAAAGAACCGTGCAGAGGTGTTAGGGATGTTATTGGAAGAGTTTGACGCTGAGAAATATGAGAGAACGATCCGGGGAGAAGGAAGAGAAGAAGGGGAAATAAGAGAAAATATCATAAAAGATTAAGAATGAAATCTGATGTAAAGTATGGAATTGCCATAGTTTGTGTCAGATTTTTTTATTGGAGAAGCGTCTTTTTCGGGACCTTCATCCGTTAGAAACGTGCGCCGTCAGGCGCAAGAATTTCGGAGAATATCTTCTTCTGCGAAATTTTGCTTTTTTCCCTTAATTTAGGGGAATTTGAAAGTCTGTCTAAGCTATCCGACCACGAAAAAAAGAGACACCGTTTTCCGCAGCGCCTACATGCCCTGATTTTCCCGCCATATCCTTTTTCTCAAACTGACCACTTTTTTGAACATAAATAACATACTGCCCTTATCAAAAAGCCCTAAAATCCCGATATATAAAGAAGAAAAATACATTAGCAAATATGGTCAAATACCGCATCAATACCAGAAAACGGCATTTCCGCATGGATTGACAAATCCCGAAAATGCCGCTATAATAGCGGTCAGATAGTTTTTATGCAATTCTATTAAAAAATTTCGCAGAAGAAGATATTCTGCGAAAAAGCGGGGTATGCCCGATGGCCCGGATGCGATGGAAAAGGAAAAAATCTGTAAAGCTGTACACCAGTACAGCAGTGAAAAAATTAGCCGGGAGGATATGGAGCGGCTCCTGGATGTTGCCAATGGTTGTATGATGGTACGCAATTACGTTTACCAAGGGTATGGCGGGATTAAAAGTCTTGGAAAGCTTTATCCCGGTTATACAGTACAGAATGAAATGACGGCAGGAGGGCTGCGGGAGAAACTGAATCTTCCGTCCGTGTATTTTTACCCGGCGGTTTTTAACGCCCTGAGAGAGATTAAGACCCAGTGGGCGCAGGTAAAACGAAAAATCTACGCGGCCATCAATGAAAACGAGAGGCTGACACTGGAGGATAAGCACTATCTCCGGTTTGTGGTAAAAGCCGATGGCTGCTTTGCAAATATCCTGAACGGGAAGCCGGTCCGGGTTCCCGAAGAAATGCTGCCAAAGTATGAGAGTATTATTTCAGATTTACAGGGCAGTCAAAGTGAACGCATGGAAAATCTGAACAGATATCTGTGCAGACAGGTCAGAAAAAAACTCCGTAAGCTGCATACGGAAAAGTATCTCTATTTTTCCGTATGGGAGAAGGGCTACCGTTACGGTTGGTCAAAAAACCACGAAGGCAGGGAATGCCACGGGATCTTTTTAACAACTAAGGAGCGGAGGAAACGGATCTTTGTGCCGCTTACCGATACGAACCAATACAGCGGTGTGCTGGATATTAAGTTAGAACCGGATAAAGACAGGATTGAGATTGTCGCCTCTGTGTTTACAGGGATCAGGAAACACAAGGACTATACAAATGAAATCGGGATTTCCCTTGGACTGTGGAATATGATCACCACGAGCACCGGACGTACCTATGGCAGTGAGTTCGGGAACATGCAGAAAGGGCTTTATGAGGATGCCGCCGCGGAACGCCGTGCTTATCGGATGGGAGGCAGCACCCCTCCGCGGAAACAATATCTGGCCCGCAGGGGAAAAAGGGAGGATGCGCTTAGAAATTACATTAATCGGGAGATCAACCGAATGTTGGCGGAGGAGAAGCCTGCAAAAATATATATGGCAAAACTCCCCCAGAATTCCGGAGGGAATGCGGATACGGGACAATATCTGCTTCGCGTGTGGAAGAAAGGATATGTAACAGAAAGATTACGGTGGAAATGCAGGAAAAATGCCATTGAAATCATAGAAGTGCTGGGAAAAGGATTGAGCGCAGAGTGCAGCGAATGCGGTGCATTGTGCAAAACACAGCACCAGAACAGATATGGGGACTTTAAGTGTGAAATCTGCGGGTATGAGGAAAACAGAAAGATCAATACTGCAAAGAATGCGCTGAACCGGGGAAAGACCGGACGGCAGTTAAATAAGGTATATCCGGCGGGGGATTAAAAACGGTCAAATGACAATGTCTGGCAGATGAGCCTGTTTAAAATGGGTTTTACTGCGGCTTTAGGCGGCAGACTGCAAAGACAGGGTCTTGATATAAAAAGATCAACAAACGGCGTTAGAATACAGAGCTGCGGTGCGCTGCATCCGGTATGGAATTAGGTACGCCGGCATCCTTGTGAACTCAGGGATTTTCCACTAGAGGAAGATTTTTTGAGAGGTAGCAGGGTGCGAAGTGGAGGCAGGGCTTTTGATTTTGCATAACGAAATCAAAAGACTTGGTTTCACACCGTCTGGAAAGACGGCTAAGATGCCTTATGATTTTTTAGAAAAAGAAAAGTGGAACAAGAGGCGGGAATTATGGAGGACACCAGAAAAATAAAACACTATAAAAAGAAAGAGCTTCTTGAAACGGTGTCCACGTTAGAGAGCGCAAATGATGCTATTGTAAAGTTTGTAAAAAAGAACCCTGATTGCGCGGCAGAAGCCATGGTTTCCTGTCAGGAGACCGCAATTCTGATGGGAAATTACTTGGAAAGCATGGGTGAGGCGTATGTTGAACTCGTGAGGCTTTTGGAAGATTATTGTGAAAATATTTTTCTGATGAGTGAAGTCATGCCGGATGAAGTGCGGTGTCGTAAGATTGCCAAAAAGATACAAAGGCAGCTCAATCAACTGCGACAGGGCATTACTTATGATCTGCCAGACGATAGAAAGGAAGTTGTATTCCTGCCCTACAAAGCCTCTATGTGGGATTCTCTGGAGAGCGTATGGAAGGCAGCGGAGGCTGATCTGACTGCGAGGCCTATGTGATTCCTATTCCTTATTTTGATAAAAATCCGGACGGGAGCTTTCGGGAGGAGCATTATGAGGGTGATCAGTACCCGAAGAATGTGCCGATCACCCGCTATGACGAGTATGATCTGGAAGCACGCCATCCGGATGTATCTATATTCACAATCCCTATGATGAGTGCAATCATGTGACCAGCGTGCATCCTTATTTCTATTCCAAAAATCTGAAAAATTTTACGGATAAATTAGTATATATTCCTTATTTTATTTTGAGAGAGATTGAGCCGGATGATCAGGCGGCAATTGACGGCATGAAGCATTTCTGCTTTACGCCAGGGACGATTTATGCGGATCAGGTGATCGTCCAGTCGGAAAATATGCGGCAGATTTATATCAATGAATATATGAAGGCCGCTAAAGAAATGGGGCTTCCCGGGGAGCATGTAGACAGAAAATTCCTGGAAAAAAAGTTTTTGGGGACGGGCTCACCGAAGATCGACAAGGTATTGCATACGAAAAAAGAGGATCTGGATATCCCGGCAGAGTGGCTGAAAGTGATAGAAAAGCCGGATGGGAACTGGAAGAAGATAATTTTTTATAATACCAGTGTGAGCGCACTGCTGCAGTATAATGAAAAAATGCTGACAAAAATGGAGTCCGTGTTTGGGATTTTCAAGGAAAATCAGGATGAGGTGGCACTTTTGTGGAGGCCGCATCCGCTGATCCGGGCAACGATCGAGTCTATGAGACCGCAGTTGTGGGAAGCGTACAAAGAAATCAGGGACAGGTACATAGAAGAGGGCTGGGGGATTTATGACGATAGCGCGGATTTAGACCGGGCGGTGGTGGTGAGTGATGCGTATTATGGGGATGGAAGTTCGGTTGTGCATCTGTATAGAAAAACCGAAAAACCAATTCTTATACAAGAGGTTACAACTATAAAAAGGGATGATTGTGCGAACGCCTGTCTGCTTGGGAAAGGTGCAGAGATTGATATTGAGAATAGGGAACTGTGGCTGGTGACCAATTTTACTGCTACTTTGTTGAAAGTGGATTTAAAGAACAGTACAGTAGTGAAGAGTTATCCGATACCAATTGATAGGATTGAAAACTATGATTTTCAAGATATAAAAAAGGTAGGAAATGATTTATATATAGCCCCGTATAATGCAGAGCATTTGTACCGTTTTTCCATAATAGATGAAAAATTTGTGAAAATCGATCTGGATCTTACAGAGCAGGAAAAAACTGTAAAGAGAAAATTTAGAAAAATATTATATGCCGAAAATGGAATTTATCTTATAGGTTTTGGTCTAATGCTGGTTTTGAAATTAGATTTGCAGAGCCAGACATTTAAAAGAATAGAGGGAATTGCGAGTGGAAGCAGTTTTTTTGCAAATGATTGTGTTGCAATAGAAGATGATATCTATATTCCATATTTTCAAGAAAATAAGGTTCTTCATATTTTTGCAGCAGACGATTCATGGAAAGAAATTACTATACCAAATCATAAAAGTACGGGTTTCGGGACAATTGCAAAAACAGAACGAGGATTTATGCTGACAGATTTGGCAGACAATCAGATTATGTATAATTGCAAAGAACAAGATATGGTATATCAGGAACTTCAAATGCTATCAAAGGAACATTTACAATATGAGAAGGTATATTGTTATCGAGACAAGGAGTATTTTTTCCCACTTCGAGAAAGTACAGTTTGGAGATTGGATCAACAGGGTAATAAAAAAGTGTTAGGGTATGAATATCCAGAAGACCATCGATTTGGAACCGATTACTATACAAAATTTGAAATGATTGAATTGAGTGGGAATAGAATATATTTTCAAGCGAGAACAAATGGGGAAGTTTTCGTAATTAATTTGAGCACAGATGAGGTACAAAAATGTGAGATTCATTTGTCAGATGAGTTGAAGGGTGCGCTATTCGGTAATGCCGCAGAAAAAAAGTATAAAGAGATAGTATATGAAATGGACATATATGATTTGGAATCTCTTATTTTACATAGGGTTAAGATAGATAAAAAATAAGCGTGCCTATATATGTGGGAGAAGAAATTTTTAGTAGAAGATTGCATTATGTTGGAAGGGGTAAAGTATATACAAGTGACACAATTAAGAAAGCTTGAAAGTATTATTCAAAAATGGTGGATATCAAGTAAAACAGTAGGGATTATAAAAAGAAAGATTTATGCGATTTTACAAAAAAAATATGCTTTTGGTGATTGGCATTTAGAGCCTATTAATTTTCGCCCATATGCACAAGAAGTAGTTTTTGTGCTAGATGAGTATGTCAGCAAGAAGCCGATAAAATGTGTCGTAGAGGTTGGTTGTGGATTAGGGGATGTGATAGGAAACATAAAAACGATTCCTGAAAAACCATGTGAAAAGATAGGGATTGATAGAAGTGAAAATGTTTTAAAAGGGGCAAAGTTTTTAAATCCTTCTACGACATTTTTGAAAGGGTCTTTTGAAAAGTGTATAAATAAGGATCACGTTTGTTTAATTATGATGAATTTTATCCATACAATTCCCGAGGAAAAACTTAAGGCAGAGGTACAATACTTACTGTTGAAAAACAATGTAAGCTTGGTGATTATGGATACTTTTAAAAGAAATAAAAATACGGAGTACGTATATTCCCATAAGGGGGAATATTTATTGGGGGGGGGGTACAGACGCATTAGAAAAAGTAAAGCTTTTGCTGCTGCACACGGTGCTAGACGATACATTGAATATTGGGAGAAGATTGAGTTATAAAAATTAAGGGGGAAGTGTTAAGTGGCGGAAAGGATTAAGCTAAGATGATTGCAGACGGAAAAAAAAGAAAAATAGCAATTATTGTGCATAGCTTGCACGGTGGTGGTATGGAACGTGTTGCAGCACAATTAAGTGAAATATTTTCGAATGCTGGATATGATGTTTATATTTTTTTGGGCGTGTACCAAAAAGAGAAATGCTATCCATATAAAGGCCATATAATTGTTACGCCATATACATTTTTACAGGATTCTTCCATCTGGTTTAGAGATATCGTTATGATGCTATATGAGGTATGTCAGATCAGAAAAATTAAGCGGAAAGAGAAAATTGACATAGCCGTTAGTTTCGGCCCCATGAAGAATTTGATTAATTTACTTTCTGGAGGAAGGAATAAAAAGATATTAACAATTCATAGCTGTATATCGCTGCGGAATGATATGAAGGGATTGTATGCTAATCGTATTGTTTTTAAGGGCTATAATTTTGCAGATCAGGTAATTGCTGTTAGCCGATGGTGTAAAGAGGATCTGGTTCAAAATTATGGAATAAAAAAGGAAAAAGTAAAAGTTATTTATAATCCGATTGTAAAAAATGAGGAGCAGATCTTATCAACAGACAAAGAAAATATTGTCTTAATAGTAGGAAGACTTCAAGATATAAAGCGTCAGTGGCATATAATCAGAGCCTTTAGAATGGTTCTGGATCAAGTGCCGGATGCAAAGTTACTAATTGCTGGGAGAGGGGAAAATGAAAAGTATCTTCGCCAGTTATGCTGCGAGATGAAGATGGAAGAAAGTGTGGTATTTAAGGGATTTGTTGCTGATATGCATAAAGTATACTGTCAGGCGAAGTGTGTCGTATTTGCTTCGGAATCTGAGGCATTTCCCTGTGCTGTTATAGAGGCGATGTCATGGGGGGTTCCGGTTGTTGCAGCAGATTGTCCGGGGGGCATACGGGAGATTATAGACCGAAGGAATAGCTGTCCGGCTCAGATTGATCAAGCAACAGTAGTGGAAGGAGGGGTTTTGACTCCGATTCTGGACGGAAAAAAATGCGATGCAGGAAAGGCGCTTACAAAGGCAGAGAGGGAAATGGCTAATGGCATGCTATATCTATTGAAAATGAAAGAGACGCAAAAAGAACTGGCAGAGAACTGTGTGAGAATTAGCAGATTATTTGATTCCAAAAATATAGCGAAGCGTTGGGAATGTATTTTGTCAAGATAATGCCAATTATCATGAGCATATCATTTAAATGTGCGTGCTGAGAGGAAAATAGATGGATAAAAAAATAGGTTTAATAACTTTTCATGATACCAATAATTTTGGCTCATGGCTGCAGACGTATGCATTATATAAAAAGCTGTATGATATTGGAGCCGATATAGAGGTTATTGATTATCAATGCGATGAACTGATCAAGCGTGAGAAGATGACTGGACGTAAGTGCATAGAATCACTTCAGCAGAAAAGTTTGGAGAACTATCAGAATCTGTTTAAACGGCTTGTAAAACAGGGGTGGTTTTATGTTTATACGCGTAAATATATGAGGTTGAGCAAACTCAAATATAATAAAAGAAGTATTGATCGGGCAAATTCCGACTATGATGTTTTTTTAGTCGGCAGCGATTTGGTATGGGATACAAGGATAACGGGTAGCGATTACATATATATGTTAAATTTTGTAGAGTGTGGGAAAAAGAGAATTTCCTACGCGGCCAGTTTAGGCTATGAAGAAGTTCCCGAAAATCAAAAAGCGATATATACGAAATTCTTGAATAGGTTTCAATTTATTACGGTGCGAGAGGATGGGGCGAAAAAGACACTTGAAAAAATATTACATGTACCTATTGAAGTTGTTTCTGATCCGACAATGTTGTTATCAAAGAAGGAGTGGCTTTCTTTTGTTAAGAGAGTAAATAAATATGGAGATTATGTGCTGTTATATTTTATAGATGATAAGGAGAAGCTATTGCATTTGGCGAGAGGATATGCACGTAAACATGGATGCAAAGTACTGGTTATTTCAGGTGATAGCAGTATCAGAGATTTACATGTCAGTCCCAAAAATGTTTCTGAGTTTTTATCATTAATTTATTACGCGAAAAAAGTATTTACGGCATCCTATCATGGTCTTTTATTTTCCATATATTTTGAAAAACAGTTTGCATATTGCAATAGAAAGCCAGAGGATAGGATGCGTTCTGTTGCACGAAAGTTAGAAATAGAAGATTTTGAGATTCAAGGGGAAGGATTTGATTTAGAATACAGAGCGGATTTTAAGGAAATTAACGAAAAAGTAGAGGGATTTAGAGAATCTTCATTGTTTATGTTAAAAAAAATAATAGGGGAGAGATAGAGATGACAAGAGAAAATTTGAGGAAAATCATTGTTTTATATGGAGGCGGGTATACAGCAAGGAGCGTGATTTCGTGGCTTGATCTCATGGGAAATATGCCAGTAAATGAGGTTATGGATAGCAATGCAAAATTATGGGGCACAGAATGTACTAAGGGTATAAAAATCAAGTCCTATATAGATACGTTGCTGAAGATGAATGACGATAAAGATAAATATGTGATCATTACCTGCTTTCCCGAAGATGATATTTACCGAATAAATTTACAACAAAATGGGTTTGAAGTTTTTTCATGGAAAGAGATTTGTGAATTATTTGTAAATAGTGAGTTGAAACGAGAATATCATGTTAACTATGAAAAAGGTTTAAAAAGTGGTTTATGGGGTTGGGCGAAGAACTTCTTTTTTGGGAAACCGCTTATGCAAAGCAAACTGCAAGAAAGCACAACAGATACTTACAACTGGTAGAGACTGTGTATTTCTCGGAGCCATATTTGTCCTGTAAGATACAGGAAGGATATACAGTAATGGATATTGGTTCTGGTATTTTAAGCAGATATGGAAGTATGTTAGCAAACGGTAAGAAAATTAATTTGCTGCCGGTAGATCCGCTGGCGTATTGGTATAACTTATTTAATAAGCAGTATTTGAATGATGAGGATATAGAACAGAAAGAAAAAATTGGTTTTGGTATTTTTGAAGGATTGTCATGTACTTATGCGAATGAATCTGCTGATGTAATTATTATCAGCAATGCGCTGGATCATTGCATAGATCCCTTTAGAAGCATTTTGGAGTGCATAAAAGTCTTAAAAACAGGAGGGACTCTATTATTAAAGCATCTTCGAAGAGAAGCTGTTAATGAAAAAGAGCAAGGATTACATCAATGGAATGTTGATGTGTCTGATTCTGGCGATATGGTTCTTTGGAATAATGATAACTATATTAATGTAACTAATGAACTGAAGGATTATATTAATATAAAAATCACGCTTTTGGAGCAAGATGAGAGGGGAGATGTCGGTGAGTTCGGATTTTTAGTAGTGGAAATAGTGAAGAAAAAGAGTATTGAAGAAAATGCATATGACCAGTATGGATTCGAAGAAATAGTAAAACAGATTGAAGAGAACTTTAAGAAAATGGTTGGAAAAGATTATATGGATCAAACTATGTGGGAGAATGCTTTAAGCAGCATAGTGGAGGAATAAAGTGGATAGACGGACAGAAAGAAGATGTAGTGGATGCATGGCATGTAAAAATATCTGCCCTCGTAATTGTATCAGGATTAGAGTAGATGGAGTTGGAAATTTTATTCGAGTCATTGATACGGATAAGTGCATAAATTGTGGCCACTGTGAAAAAATATGCCCGTCAAAAATGCCACATGATATGGCAAAACCACAAAAGGCGTATATAGCATGGAGCAAAAAGCTAGAAAGACGGAGTGCTTCGGGAGGGGTTGCAGCCAGTATATACAGATATTGCTTGGCTCATCACGTCAAGTGTGTCGGAGTGAGATATGATAAAAAATGTACTGCTAGATATCGTTTTTTGGATAAGTTAGAGGATATAGAGGCCTTTGCGTCTTCTAAATATGTGCATAGTGATATGGAGGGAATTTATCAAAAAATCCGGATTCAGTTAAAAGACGGGAAAAGGGTTGTTTTTATCGGACTTCCGTGTCATGTAGCGGCGTTGCGCAACATAGTAGGCTGGAAAGAGAGCAATTTAATTTGTATTGATTTAGTCTGTCATGGCGTGCCGAATGAGAGATTTCTGTCGGAACATATGGCTTCTATACGAAGGAAAATAAAGCAGGCTGAAGTGCAATCTATAGATTTTAGGGAAAAAGAAAATCCCTATGGTATTACAGTAAAAGGAACACATAGGCAGATATTATGGCAGAATTCTCAATATATAGATGAATATATGTTAGGCTACTGTGAAGGCTTTGTTTACTGTGAACAGTGCTACAGATGTTCATATGCGCAGGGAAAAAGATGCTCGGATTTGACCATCAAGGATTTTTGTGGGAAACCGCCCAAAGAAGCACAGGGGCGGAAGCTATCCAGTATTTTAGTCAATACGAAAAAGGGAGACCTGTTTATGAGTGAATTGAAGACATATTTGTACTTACTGGATGATGCGGTTGAACAGGTAATAGCAGGAGATGCAATGCTGAGAAGACCAACACCACGGGGAAAACGAGAAAAATTTGTAAGATTGTACCCGATGTTTGGGTTTGATAATTCGATTCGTATTTTATGTTTTGCCACAATCTTTAAGAATAAGATTAGAAGTATGCTGAGGATATCATGAAGAATAAATATTTTATTATCACAATTGATACAGAAGGAGATAACGTTTGGAATTATAAGCCGCAGAGAAATGGGATTTTGATTCCTGAAACGCAGAACGCAAAGTGCCTAGAGCGTTTTCAGAAATTATGCGAAAAGCATCGGTTTTATCCGACATATTTAACAGACTATGAAATGGCTAAGACTCCTGTGTTTGTTGAATTTGGAAGAGAGGTTTTAAGAAGAGGGAGCGGAGAAATCGGAATGCATATGCATGCTTTTAGCACGCCACCATTCTATGAACTTTCGGATTTGAGGGGGAAAGGATTGGCATTTGCTGGTGAATATCCATATAAGATCTTGCATCAAAAAATGGAATATATGACGAAAACGTTACAAGATACTTTTCAAACGCAGATTTTATCTCACAGAGGAGGCAGATGGTATTTAGATAAGCGTATTTTACGCATGCTTGATAAGCTTCAATATATAGCAGATTGTACGGTAACGCCAGGAATAGACTGGAGCAACACAAATGGACAAACGAAGGTTTCGAGAGGAGTAGATTATCGTAAATATTTATCCAAGGCTTATAACTTGAGAGGGACAAGCCTATGGGAACTGCCGGTTACAATTAAAGATAGAGTGAAAATGAAAATAGTCGATCAAAGAAAAATAGCGCTTCAGAAACAAAAGGTTTGGCTAAGGCCTGACGGCAAAAATTTAAAGGATTTAATCTGGTTAGTGGATCAAAAGAAATGTAGCCCGGATAGTTATTTGGAATTCATGCTTCATTCATCAGAACTTATGTCTGGAGCAAATCCGACATTTAAAACACAGGAGGATATGGAAAATCTTTATTCACAAATGGATGAGCTGTTTGCATATATAAGGGGCAAAGGATATAAGGGGATTACATGCTCTGATTATGTGAGGAAAGTGTTGCACCGCTATAACAAATATCGATATTGATAAAGGAGAGTGTGGTTATGAAAGGGAAAAATTTTTTAGCAACTGTTTTGGGAACGTCCGTAGGTGCTATAAGCGCTGCCGCTGCAGTCGGCAATATTACAGGTAAAAGCGTAAATAAGTGGAAAAGGCTATCGGATAAGCATCTTGAACTCTTTATTTTGATGAATCAATGGGTAAAGATAAAGCAGGCAGGGAAAAATTTATCAGAATATTTTGAACAAAATGGGTATAAGAGGATTGCCGTTTATGGGATGAGTTATGCAGGTGAAACTCTTGTGGGCGAGTTGCAAAACACAGCAATTGAGATTGCTTATGGTGTTGATAAAAATGCGGCATCTATCTATGCAGATATAGATATCGTATCGATGGATGATGAATTAGGCGAAGTGGATGCAGTTGTAGTGACGGCAATTACCTTTTTTGATGAGATAGAAGAAGCGCTTTCTGAAAAATTGGATTGTCCGATTATTTCGTTGGAAGATATTTTATATGAGATATAAAGCCGAAATATGCTTGATGAATACGGGAATAGATATCTGTATATTTAGGACATAAAGGATGCTTAATAGAGAAATTATTATTTTTGGTGCGGGCAAAACAGGAGAAAAGTTCATTTATCATCATTTTGAAGATATCAAAGTAAACTGTTTTTGGGATAATTACAAAACAGGAAAGATTTTAGGCTATGAAATCTTAAGACCAAAAGCGGGAGGAAAGTGTTTTATTGTCGTAACGTCGCCTTGTTACATTGAGATTCGCAGGCAGCTATTACAGATGGGATATCAGGAGTTTACAGATTTTATTCCCTATCAGATATTTAAAAAGAGGATGGCAGTTGTATACGGAAATTGTCATATGGAGGTAATAAGGTTATACCTTGAGCGACATCGGGAATTTGCTTCAGAGTACGGTTTCTACCCGTTTCCCATGATTCAGCAACTTAAAGATATACAGTGGGATTTTAGTAGTGTATTGCAACACTGTGATCTGTTTTTTCATCAGTCTGTCAGAAAAAACAATATCTTTGGTGAAGAATATTCCTCAGAGTCAATGTTCCAGTATCTTCCAAAATCCTGTGAGACGATCGCATTGCCGAATCTGTATGGAATGCCCAAATATCTTTTCCCGCAGTTGGATATGCGTGCAGGAAGTGTAGGTCAGTTTGCGCCCTTTTTTTTGGATTGTAATATAGCTTTGTGGATCAAAGAGGGGAAGAGATTGGAGGAAGTAAAGAAATATATTCTTGGGGGAGGGGTATATTCTCATGAAGAAATTAAAACAATGTGGACAAGTTTTGTTGAAAAGTTGAAGGAAAGAGAAAAAGAGTGGGACATCAAAATTTCAGATTATATTTTATCAAATCAACGAAAGAATAAACTATTTTCGGATCCGAATCATATTAGCAGTAAAACGGCCTGTGAAATTGCAGGACTTGTGTTGAAATATATGGGATATGAGGGGAAGCCTGGCTGTGAGTTATCCCTTATGGACGATCTAGAAGCTATTGTTTATAAGGATGTAAAAGAGGCACTAGGATTGGAATTTGAGGAAGTGTATTTGAGAAAATACCAGATTTTTAATGGCATTTCTTCATACGAGATGGATGAAGATGAGTACATTGCACAGATGTATCAATATACTCGATTTTGCCTGACAAACGGGTTTTACCAATAATAGCATATTGGATGGGGAACAATGAAGATGCACATCGCATATATGACAAGCGAATTCATGACAGAAAAATTACATGGCGGGTTGGCCACTTATCTTGGAAACATGGCATCGATCATGAGTGGACATGGACATAGGGTTACGGTCATTACTTTGTCAGAAAGTACAGGGCGTCTTGTTTATGGCGATAACATAGAGGTGATCAGAGTTTCCGCGGTTTCCAGGCATGGTACGGCAGAAATGATCGGACGAAGTATAGATGCGATTTGCAATAGCTGGAATATGCTGAGAGTGCTTCAGCAGGAGAACAGGAAAAATAAAATAGATATTGTGCAGACCGCGAATTATCGGGCAATAGGCTTTTTTAGAAGTTATAAGATTCCAACAATAATCAGAGCCTCATCAGATAGTGCCTTTTGGCGGAATGCCGAATTATTTGAATTTAGTTTTGAAAAAACTTTACAGGAAAAAAGATTTGAAGATCGTTTAGAACTATGGAGCGTAAAACGTGCAGATGCGGTGTTTGCCCCAAGCCGGTTTTGTGCGTCTGTGATCGGAAAGAGATCTGGAAGAAAAATGGCTGTGATAGAGTCGCCTTTTTTTGACAAAGAATGCAGGATGGATGACAGTATTTATCAGGAAAAACTGGTGGGTAAAAAATACCTTCTGTTTAATAGTTCTCTATCCAGGTTAAAGGGTACTCATATTGGGGTTCAGGCAGCAGAAAAACTACTGGAAAAGTATCCTGATCTATATATGGTATATGCGGGATATGACTGTGGTATGAGACAGCAGGATGGGAATATACAGAAAATTTCAAATATTCTTGACAGACAGAATAAACGATATGGCGGACGGGTTATTTACTTGGGAACTCTTAGTCATGAGCAATTGTTTCCGATTGTTCAAAAGGCGTTGGCATGCGCATTGCCATCCAGAGTAGACAATCTGCCAAATTCTTGTATTGAGGCAATGGCACTTGGGAGTATTGTGATCGGAACTTATAGCGCCAGCTTTGAACAGTTGATCAAGAATAAGAAAAACGGATTGTTATTTAAAAGAGATTCTGTTAAGGCATTTATCCATGCAGTCGATTATCTGCAGCATATGTCTGAAGAAGAGCAGAAACAAATGAAGGAGAAGGCAGCCATTTCTATTAGCCGCCTTGATCCAGATAGGGTATATGAACGGATGATTTCATTTTATGAGAAGACGATAGAGGGGTTTCATAAATAGAAATAAAAAGTGGAAAGTGGATCAACGAGAATGAAAGCAAAAAATACGGTCAGTGTGATTGTTCCTGTTTACAATGTAAAAGTGTATATCAGAGACTGTGTAGACAGTATTCTGTATCAGTCAGTACCATTTGACGAGATTATTCTTGTTAATGATGGATCTACAGACGGAAGCGAGATCGTATGTCGGGAGTATAAATTTGCACATCCGGAAATTACTCTGATCGAGCAGAAAAATCTCGGATTATCAGAGGCGCGGAATAGCGGAATGCGCAAGGCGACAGGGGATTATATCATATTTGTTGATGCGGATGACTGGGTGAGCAATACGGCCTGTGAAACGATTAAAAGAAAGATAGCTGATCAGGATTTGGATGTGTTGTTTTATGCGGCAGACATTGTCAAAGAAATTCCTATGAAAGTATCAGACCAGATATATTACAGAGATCTTACAGAAGTAAATAAGGTGATGACGGGATTTGAATCCCTTAAAAAAATGTTTCCTTCTTATTATGAGATGAGTGCCTGTATGGCGGCATATAGCCGCAACTTTTTGGAAAGGCAGAACATAGATTTTATAAAAAATATTTTATATGAAGACAGGTACTTCTCATTGCAAGTTATTACGGAAGCCCAGAAGGTTATGTATATTGCGGACAAATTATATATCCGCCGCTTTAGAGCTTCTTCCATCATTACAAGCCCGGCAAGTAAAAGAAAGATTCGAGATGTTATGCAGGGACACAAAAAAGAATGGGCATATATCCGGAATCGTGATGAGTGGAAAAAAGAGCAATCTTTGATGCGGTATTTTGCGCTTTGTGGAGCCATGATGGCATATCAGAGTGATGTCAGTTCACAGGAAACACCGGAGGATCGAATTGAGTATCTGCATGCATTTTTCAAGGAATGGCTTTCCTGTTTTGTTTTGGAAGATATGACGGATAACGAACTGTGTCAATTACTATTGTTGGTGAAGCAGGTGACGGGAAGTGGCAGAACGGAACTGACGGATTTGTTTGAAAAAAATGGTGGGTTGGATGTATACCAGGCCAGAATTAGAGAACTTCTCTTTGAAAAATGTAGAAACAGACTTAGGGAACTTCCTTTTGGGACGAGGAAATGTGTTGGCATCTATGGGGCAGGTGCTCATACAGAATGTCTCCTTCGGTTATACCAAAATATCATCGGTACAATAGAGGCGGATGTCTTTCTGCTTGTTTCTGATAATAAAAATGTGAAACAGGATGGAGAGCTGGTCATGAAATCTTTGGATGACAGTCTGGAAGAAGCCGATGTTTACATATTGTCGAGCAAAATATATCAGAACGATATGTATAGCAACCTTAGACGGAGGCTTGTTCCGGAAGAAAAGATACAGAGGTTATACGAGAAAACTGATGCAGTGGACTGCGTAATGTTATACGAAGCCTTATATACATAAGAAACAGAATAGTGAAATGAAGAGATAAAAAGAAGATTAAGGAGATAACGGATGAAATGGAGTAAAAAGGGAGAGGAACTGGATATCAGAGCAGAGTTACTTATCAAAGAATTTATAGATAGGAAGAGAATCACATTGTTTGGAGCTGGACAACGAGGAACTGAGTTGAAGCAGATCTTGGAGTTCTATGGTATTTTTGGTGGATTCATAGACAATGATCTGGCTAAGCAGAAGGAAGCTTTTGAGCAAGCGAAGGTATATTCGCTGGCGGAATATCAGAAACAGGGGATAAGAGACTGGATCGTTATTTCGGCGTCGGACAGTAATATCGCTGTTATTACAAAGCAGCTGGAAGATGCGGGACTTGGCCATAAGACAGATTTTTGGCATTATGATGAGTTTTTAAAGGATATTTTTCCGATTTTATCATTTTATTATTTTCATAAACTGTTTGTGTACCTTGCACAGATCAGTGTGACAGAAAGGTGTACGCTTCATTGTCAGAAATGTGCCCATGCTTGCCATAAAGTGGATATTAGGGAAAAGGACATGGAGATTGAGACGGTAAAGAAAAGCGCGGACTTTTTTTTCGAAAATGTGGACGTAGTGAATGAGTTTGTTTTGATTGGAGGAGAGCCTTTTCTGTATAGTGAACTGGAAGAAGCAGTTGACTATATTGGCAGAAATTATCGGGATAAGATATTGGTTTTTGCAATCACAACCAATGGAACGATCCTTCCAAGTGACACAATGATCAAATTATGTAAGAAGTATGATGTGACAATACGTGTCTCTGATTATTCCGAAACGATACCTCGATTGACAAGCCGATATGAACAATTTTATGAAAAGACATCAAAGTTGAGAGTGGTGATATGGAAAACAGAGAAAGAGGATTGTTGGTTTGATTATGGATTTGAAGAGGTGGATCGAGGAAATGAGGCGCACATTTTAACAGATGCGTTTGATCGTTGTCGCACGCATTGCCGGGAAATTCGGGGGAGCAGGTATTATTATTGCGTTATGGCGAGAAGCGTTCCGGAAAATATGAGATTGGGAATTGGTAAAAACGATTATCTGGAATTAGAAGGCTTGCAGGACAAAAGAGTTTTGTTTGAGTACCAGCAAGGGTTTTCGGAAAAAGGTTATTTGGATTTATGCAGATACTGTCGGGGAGCAGAGGCGCAGAACTTTTTGATTCCGGCAGCGGAACAAGGAGGAAAATAGAGTGCAGAGAATTATGCTGTGGGGGACGGGACAAGTTGCAGAGGAAGTGTTGACAAAATGTTTGACGCTGGATAGTTATGATATTTTGGGTTGTATTGATAATGATCGTGAAAAAGCAGGGACAGATTTTTATGGGTATAAGGTGTATGTACCGGATATACTGAATGCGGTTGTGCCAGAAAAAATAGTGGTATTAGCAGAAGACTTTGAAATAATACAAGAACAGATCGGGAGACAGTATCCGCAGTTTGCGAATGTTGTGGAGGATAAGTTTTATTTTTATAAGCAGAGCATATTGCAAAGGTATGCAGATACGGATGATCTGGAAATAAAAACTGTGATCGATCATGTGGAAGAAAACGGACTTTCGGCGTTCAATTACAAATTTACAGAAAAATACAAGGATATTGCTATAAAAGTAATTTTTGATGAAGGAAAAGATCTTTTTTATACCATACATAACGGAAAGAAAATGTATTTTTCCAGAAGCTATGATTCTGAACAAAAAGCGGAAGAGTATTACAGATATTTGTTGATGGAACAGGACGAGGAGTCGCCGCATCGGTATCTGACAGAAAATTTTCTGGTAGAGGAGGGGGATATAGTTGTTGATGCGGGAGCGGCAGAAGGAAATTTTTCGTTGGAGATCATAGATAAAGTAAAAAAGCTGTATTTAATAGAGACAGATGATGCTTGGATAGAAGCATTAAAAGTTACTTTTGCGGGTTATATGGATAAAGTGATCATTGTCAAGGCATTCGTTTCAGATTATGACGAAGGAAGATTTGCATGTCTTGACACGTTGATTCAAGAGCCTGTTAATTTGATAAAGTTGGATATTGAGGGCAATGAATGGGACGCGTTGCGCGGTGCAAAAGGATTAATTGAAAAATCGCCAAAACTAAAAATTGTTGCCTGTGCGTATCATCAAGATGCCGATCAGGTATTGATAGAAAATATAATGGATGAATATAGGATGTCTCACGAGGTGTCAAATGGCTATATGTGGTTTCCGTGGTCATTCAGACAGACTTATGTTTCAACAAAATTGCACCGCGGGCTGATACGGGGGACGAAAGAATGAAGAGGGTATATATTTTTGGACTTGGAAAGGGAAAAGCATTTGTTGATCAATGCCTGTTAAGAGAGAAGATAGAACTGGTCGGATATATAGATAATTACAGGGCGGGTTCTTTATATAATGACAAATTACCAATTATAAAGCAGGATGATCTGGAGGATGATTATGATTACATAGTGGTTTCTCTGATGCAATATGAAAACATGAAGCATGAGTTGATCGGTCAGGGAATAGAAGCAGAAAAGATTATATGTTTTTTTGACATGAAGGATGCAGATAACGCAGTATATTGGAGTATTTTGGATTCCTATAAGTGGAGAGTTGAATTGCTGTGGCGACATTATACGAGGATAACAATGGCGACACTTGATAACCTGAATTATGAGATATACGGTCAGGAGGAGGAGGTACAGGATCAAGCGCCTAGGATCATAGATGTGGATAAAACTGCAGATATACTTTTAAAATACAGGAAGAGTATGGCTCGATTTGGTGATAATGAGTTTGAATTAATGCTAGGGAGAGTGCGGACAAATTATCAGGGTGTAGACAACAAATTGGGCGAAAGGTTAAAAGAGGTTCTCGATTCTGATGAAGATAATTTATTAATTGCAATTGCAAATGATTATGGACGGCTGAATCAATATACAGATGTGGCGGCTGAGGCTATTCGGTCATATATGAGTTTAGCTGTAAGAAAAGAACATATGCGACTATTAAATCTTGACAGAGAATACTATGATGCCTATATTTCTCGGCCATATATTATTTACAGAGATAAAGAAAAAGCCAGTGCGCGGTTTGCAAATATCCGAAAAATCTGGCAAGGACAAGATGTGTTGGTAGTAGAGGGAGATCATACGCGATTTGGGGTCGGCAATGATCTGCTTGATAATGCAAAACAGATTTGCCGGGTATTGGTTCCAGATAAAAATGCCTTTTCCAGATATGATGAAATTATAGAAGAGGTCCGCGGACAAGGAAGGGATAAGCTGATTCTGGCAATTCTGGGGCCGACGGCAACTGTCCTGGCTTATGATCTTGCAAGAGAAGGGTACTGGATCATTGATATCGGACAGCTGGATGTGGAGTATGAGTGGTATTTGCGTGGGGTGGAAGAACGCTGCGATATCCCTTATAAGCGCGTGAGTGAAGTAAATCAATATGAAGGAATTGCAACTGATTTATCAGCTCCTTATATGCAAAAGTATATGGAAGAGATAGTTTGTAAAATACGATAGTTTGATTATATATAGTCTGAAATGAAGGAGGCAGGCGGTGCAGAGAATCATTATTTATGGAATCGGGAATATTTTTCATAATTATTTTGATATACCTTTTTTGTACCAGAGTATGGCGGAGGAAATGGGGATAACGGTTACTGCGCTCTGTGACGGGAACGAAAGTCATATTGGTGAAAAAGTATCTATGGGAAATGAAATGTATCAAGTAAAAACGATACAGGATGTTCCGCAAGGATCTTATGACTTGGCAGTAGTAACAACCGAGAAATATTTTAAGGAAATACAATTGTCATTAGAAGAGAAAGGAATAGACAGTGAAAGGGTTATTTCGCTGACAGATTATCTCTATGATCTATATTATGCGGGTTCCTATTTACATCAGTTTTCCATAGTTTTGATCATTCAGAATGAAGCTTCCTATATGAAAGAATGGATAGAATACCATCGTATGTTGGGCGTGGATCATTTTTACATTTATGACAATAAGAGCACAGATGATCTGCGGGAGTTCCTTGCGGAATACATATCACAGGGGATTGTGACCTATGAGTATTGGACAGATGGGCAATCGGAAGCATACCAGCATGCGGTAGACCATTATAAATTGGAAAGTAAATATATGGCTTTTATTGATGTGGATGAATTTCTTGTTCCGGTAGATAGTCCGGATGATGTTAAGTTGGCATATTTTCTGGATGACATCGTGAATACATACAGAAAGAGCATGAGAGTTTTGGGCATGCAAAAATTGTTGGCAGGCGGGGTAGGCGTGAATTGGCGTTTTTACGGAACGGGTGGGCATAAAAAGAAACCGGTAGGATTAGTGATTGAAAATTATATGTACCGTTTGCCAGAGAAGGAAGTGGAGTCCGCACATATTAAAACGATTGCCAATCCTCGTGTGGTGTTAGCTTGTCATCCTCATCACATGGATTATCTACAGGGATTTGTATGCCTCAGCGAGAATGGCTCCTATATCACGGATATGCTCTTTTTTGACGGTCGTGGAGAAAAACTTCGTTTAAACCACTATTTTACCAGATCGGAAGAAGAATTGTATTATAAGACATGTCAGCGGGGATATGGCTATTTAAACTTAAAAGCAGATGCAGATGCGTGGTATCGGACTTATCTTTACAGATTGGAAAAATGTAAAGCAGCGACTATTTATGATCCGGTAATCGCCCGCTTTATTGCACCGCTGCGGGAAAGGTTATATGCGCTGGATAATAAGGAAAACAAAAAAATATCAGAGAGGAAAGTTTCAATGTTAAATAGAAATCAGTCTATTGTGATATACGGGGTGAATTTAAGAGGAGCGAAGAACTTCGAGACGCTGACGGAGCAAAATGTCCATGTATTGGCGTTTTGTGATAAGGTGTCGAAACAGGTCCCGCTGTTTAAAGGGTGTGAGGTTTTAAATATGGAGGAAGCTGTTCAGAAATATGGTAAGCATCCCTTTGTCATTTCTATGGATGATGAGGAGGAAAAGGACATGGTGGCAGCTTCATTGGAGGAGCGGGGAGTGGAGTATTACAGAAATCTTCCGGCGTTTCTACAGGGAGAAAATGATGTGGAGATTGATCTGGTATCCTGTGGGCAGGGGATGCCATTTAGGCTGTCAAAGGAACTGTTGCAGAAAAATAGGAAGCCAGTCTGCTTTTCCTTTGGAGTTGGATTTGATTATACCTTTGAAACAGAATTGGCGGAAAATTATGGAGTGACAGTGTATGCTTTTGATCCAACGCCGGAAGTGATCACTTATATGGAAGAAAGCAGAGTGCCGGAAAAAGTGCATTATTATCCTTTTGGACTATCGGATCAGGATGGGGTAAAAGCTTTCCATTGTCCAAATAAGGACAAAGCTTATACAGACTATTCAGAATATTTTGCGGCATGGACTTCGGAGAAAACGATCATGGTTGAGATGTATCGGTTGTCAACTTTGATGAAGCGGTTTGGATATGACCATCTGGATATTTTAAAGATGGATGTTGAGGGATCGGAATTTCTGGCATTGCCGGAGATTTTAAAGTCCGGTGTTAAGTTTGACCAGCTTTGCATAGAAACCCATGCGAGGATATTCCTGGATAGTGTGGAGCGAATACATAATGTAAAAAAGATGCTGAATGAAAATGGATATCTTATGGTCAGCAATAAAACGACGGAGCAGACATATATTCATGAGAGTTTAGTTAAGAAGTAAATACAGGGCATATGATTTTGCATTCTGAATGTGAACATATAAGAGGTTAAAGTGAATAGTTGTAAGATAAGTGTTATCGTACCGATTTTTCATGGAAAAAAGTACATAAAAGATGTGATACATCAGATAGAAGTCTGCCAAGAGATGGTTAAAGAAAGCTGTATTCTGGAACTTCTCTTTGTAAATGATGATCCGTTGGAGCCTATTGGTGATGTATCTTCGGGGATAATAGAGGTCAGGATATTGGAGACTGACCGAAATCGAGGAATTCATGGGGCACGAGTCAGAGGATTAGAGTATTGTAGTGGGGATTATGTTCTCTTTTTGGATCAGGATGATGTGATTCGAGAAAATTATATGGAAAGCCAGTATCGAAAGATAAGCGGCGCGGATGCCGTTGTCTGCCGTCTGGTCAATGGGAAAAGGCTGCATTATACGGATACTTTTCGGTTTGAAGATGTTGTGACCAGACTGTTCATGCTACAGAATTGGTGTCCTATTGTTTCTCCGGGGCAGGTTTTGATAAAAAAGGAAGCAGTTTCCGATATCTGGCGAAAAAATATATTGAATAATAATGGTGCGGACGATTACTTTCTGTGGCTCTGTATGATGACGGAGGGCAAAAGGTTTGTGCTCAATCAGGATGTGCTTTTTCATCATAGGATTACAGGAGAAAATACCTCTGAGGATACGAATCGGATGATGGATTCGGAAGAAGAAATGCTGGAGATTCTAAAACGAGAAGCGGGATTTGACAGAGCTGAGGCAGAGACACTGAAACAATCTCTTCGGCGGATCCATATCAAACAGATGGATACGCAGAAATATGCCTTGAGCTGCCTGAACCAGCTGTATCGCAGCCTGTTTGATAAAGGACAAGTCTATGATTGGTTGAAGTGGCAGGAAGGGAAACGGATCGCAATTTATGGAGCAGGGGAACTGGGAATGGGGGTATATGATTTTTTGGTGGCTCAGGGGATAACACCAGTCTGCTATCTGGATCGTAATGCTGCCTTTATTTTATCAGAAATTCCGGCTTATACAGTGGAAGAGGCAGAAATGAAATTAAATTGCGTTTTGTTGACGATTCCGGATAGTAACTTGCAGAATGATTTACAGAAGAGATTTGGATGCGAAGTGATAATGATTGAAGAAATGTCGCGTGTGGCTGGATGACGGTTGATGAGGTATGACATATGGTGAGCATTATTGTCCCTGTTTACAATACAGAAATCTATCTGCATCAATGCCTGAATAGTGTTTTAAGTCAGACGTTTAAAAATATAGAAGTTATTTGTGTGGATGACGGTTCCACAGATAAAAGTCCTCAAATATTGGATACATATGCATCGCAGGATGAGCGGGTCAAGGTGATCCATAAAGAAAATGAAGGCCTCGTTTCGGCCAGAAAAACAGGGTTGGCTGCTGCAAGCGGGGAATACATAGGTTATGTTGACAGCGATGACTGGATTGAGCCAGATATGTATGAAAAATTGGTTCAGGCGCTCGACAGCAAAAACGTTGATATTACAATGTGCGGTAGATTTGAGAATTCGGAGTCGGGGTGTAAAGCTGTTTACCATGGATTTGCGGAGGGACGATACGGAAAACAAGAACTGATAAAAAAGATTTACCCAAACATGATGGTAAATGAACAGTTTTTTGAGTGGGGAATCTTTCCTGGTGTCTGGGATAAGTTGTTTCGAAGGGAAAGTCTGGAAAATTTTCAGATGGAGGTAGACGAAAGACTTACAATGGGAGAGGATGCGGCCTGTGTTTATCCATGCCTTTTGCAGGCGGACAGCATTTATATTTTACATGAATGTTTATATCATTACAGACAGACAGAGTCCTCTATGGTAAAAAGCAAATCGGATGCAATGGCAGAAAGACGACGGTTTGCCGTTTTATATCGGAGTGTTTTAAAAATTCTGCATCGCTATATAAATATATGTGATGTCCGAGAGCAATGGCGGGATTATCTGCTATTTTTGATGATCCCGCGGGCGGACAGACTGTATTTCGGAATGGAAAAACTTGCGTATTTGTTTCCTTATCCGGGCGTGAAAAAGGGAAGTCGTATTATTCTATACGGGATGGGAACTTATGGACGGTTTCTATATCAATATCTGGAACGGACACATTTTTGCGAGGTGGTGGCTGTGGCGGATCGCAATTATGCGGGGATAAAAGGAATGACGGTTCCCGTTACTTCTCCGGAAGGTATTGGCAACTATGAGTACGATGCGATTGTGATAGCAGCTTCTTTTTATAAGGTGAGGAGGAGCATATACAGAGATCTTTCGGCACGGTATCCAAAAGAGAAGATTCATATCATGGATGAGAAATTGGTTAAATGTGAAGAGACTCTGCGGGCGTTTGGAATCGATGACAAAATAATGGAAATTGAGATTTTATATAAGGAGTAAAGCATGAACCTCTCAATCTACGGTGCCCAAGGATATGCTCTCGGTGCCTACGAAGCAATCAAAACTTTATATCCCAAGCGGGAGATATCCTGTTTTCTTGTTACCAGCATGGATGGCAATCCTTCTGTGTTGGACGGTATTCCGGTAAGGAAGCTGGCTGATTTTGCGGCTGGAATGTCGGGGGAAGATAAACAGGATACGGAAATTCTGATCGCGACGCCAGAGCAGGTACAGCCGGATATTGAGGAGGTGCTGGAGAATTTCGGATTTCGGCGTCATAAACGGCTTACCTTTGTGCGCTGGGTGGAACTGATAAAGCTGTTTCATGTGAAGCATGGCAGGTTCCTGCCGCTGTCGGCGGTACCTGTAGGATGCGAGACACCTTTCATCAGGATCTATATGGCGAAGTCTCATGTGGACAAGCCTCTTAAAAAGACAAGCCCTTTACCAGACCATGTTTTCCCGATCCAAGTTGGAACAGACTGTTGTGATACGCGGGTGGCAAATTTGGCAGATAACACGGGAGAGAATATTTCCGGGAAGAACGGCAATTACTGTGAATTGACAGCACTCTATTGGGTGTGGAAAAACAAACTGATGGAAAGCGGAACGCTGGATGGGGAGGCGGGGCAGTATTATGGCCTATGCCAGTACAGAAGGGAACTTGACTTACAGGAGGATGATCTGTTACGTCTGGTTGATAATGACGTAGATGTGGTGCTGCCCTATCCTCTGCCTTACGAGCCAGATATCCATGCACATCATAAGAGATACATAAAAGATGCAGACTGGGAGGCAATGCTTACAGCGCTTCAGGAACTGCAGCCAGCATATGCGGCGGTTTTTTCGGAAATTCTCGAACAGCCTTATCTTTATAATTATAATGTGATCCTGGCAAAAAAGAGTGTGCTGCGTGATTACTGTGCATGGCTGTTCCCGATTTTACGGCGGACAGAGGAGTTATCTGTGCCAAAGGGAAGTGAACGCGCCGACCGTTATATCGGATATATGGCGGAGACATTAGAGACCTTATATTTTATGAAAAACGCAGAGCAGCTTACGATTCTGCATACTGGGTGCAGGTTGTTGGTATAAATTTGGTTTAGTTAAAAAGTAGATTACATGTACCTTGACAATTTCATACTTTATATCAGAACCATAGAAACTGCGGATTCTGCGACAGTTGTTTACAAGCTTTTTTCAGATGATACAATGACATGTATCAGGCAGATATGCCATATGGGAAGGGAACGGGTGTAGACGATGAAGCGCTATTTTAATACGGAAGGGCAGTGTGAACCGGACAGGCATTATATGGTGCGGATCGATGACCGGCTTGAGGAAATTGCGGAGCGGTATGTAGACAGAGGAAGTTACTTTGTGATTAACAGGGGCAGACAGTATGGAAAAACCACAACGTTGATGGCGTTGTCTGATTACTTGAAATCTAAGTATGCTGTTATATCTATGGATTTTCAGGAAATGAGTGATGCTAATTTTCGGGATGAATGTGCGTTTTCGACTGCTTTTATTGATCAGATAGCGGAGACTTATACCTATGACAATAGTCTGATTGAAAATATAGAACAGAAAGTTTTTGAAAGCTTTGTGGCAATCAGAAATAAGGAAAACCTTACTTTGGATAAATTATTTTTTGGTATCAGCAGATTGTGCAGGGAATCAAAAAAACCGATCGTTTTACTGATCGATGAGGTAGACAGCGCATCGAACAATCAGGTGTTTATTGATTTTCTTGCGCAGTTGAGAAGCTATTATCTGAAACGGACTAAAAAACCGATATTTCATTCTGTAATCCTCGCGGGGGTCTATGACATTAAAAATTTGAAATTAAAACTGCGTCCCGATTCAGAGCCACAGTATAACAGCCCGTGGAATATTGCGGCAAAGTTTAATATTGATATGAGCCTGTCTGCAAGACAGATCGCAGATATGCTGCAGGAATACGAAGCGGACAATCATACAGGAATGGATATTAATGCTGTTTCCATATCTGTTTATGATTATACATCGGGCTACCCATATCTGGTTTCAGCGATATGTAAATACTTGGATGAGGAGATTCATGTATGGTCGAGACAGGCAGTTGCTGAGGCGGTTAAGCGTTTACTAAATGAAAAAATACCGTTGTTTGACAGCCTGACGCACCAAATGTCTGAGTATCCGGAATTGAAGCGTATGCTCAAGGCAATCGTGTTTCAGGGAAAGAGGATATCTTATAACCTGAATACGTATGAAATTAATCTTGCCGCCATGTTTGGGTATATTAAGGACAATAATGGAGCCGTGCAGATTGCAAACCGTATTTTTGAAACGCTTTTATGCAATCTGTTCCTTTCCGAAGAGGAACTTACGGAGGCGGTTTATGACAGGGCGCAGGGGAATATATCGCAGTTCACGAAAAGCGGCTGTTTGGACATGGATCTTGCGCTGGCGAAGTTTGTTGAATATTTTACGGAGATTTACGGCAGCAATACGGAAAAATTCGTTGAGGAAAATGGACGCAGGCTTTTCCTTCTGTTTCTTAAGCCGATTATCAATGGAACGGGCAATTATTATATTGAGGCCCAAACCAGAGATGCGAGACGGACGGATGTCATAGTAGATTATCTCGGCGAACAGTTCATCATTGAGATGAAGATATGGCATGGCAATGAGTATAACGAGAGGGGCGAAGAGCAGCTTACAGGATACCTGGATTATTACCATAAGGATAAGGGATATCTTGTCAGCTTTAACTTCAACAAAAATAAGGAGACCGGGGTGAAAACGGTCATGCTTGGTAACAAGATGATCGTCGAAGCAGTTGTGTAACGGTCACAGAGGGAAAATCATAGAACCTGATATAGAGTATGGAATGAATATTACCTATATCGGGTTTTTTCATGCGTAAAAATATAGGAAGCAGACCTTGAAAAGAAATAGCCCGGATCAAATGAAAGAAAAAGAAAGAGGACAACACAGTGGACTTTGAATTAACCGTATCTATGATGTGTGCAAATTATGGAAATCTGGACAAGCTGCGTAAGGGCGATACGGTCTATATCCACCCGGAGGCGGAGTACCACCCTTCCACGACCTTACAGAAGATCATCAATGCAGGCATGACGCCGGGGATCGCCATTAATCCGGGCACCAGTATTGAGACAGTGATGGAAATGCTTGTCATTGTAAAAAAGGTATTGGTGATGTCGGTAAATCCCGGGAATGCGGGGCAGATCGTGGCAGCGCACGAATGGAGAGGACTGATCGAGGAGTGCCTGAAAAAGACCGCGGGAAGTGCGGGAGATCAGCTGGAGCCATCTGACAGCGGGAAGCGGGCGGAAGAGCTGTTTTAAAATGGCGGGGCTTTTCCGAACCGGGAGAGAACAGGCAGCTTTCCGTTTTAAATGGCCTGAAAGATATGTTACTATATGCCGATAGAGAAGATGTGGTCATCATCCATGATGCGGCCAAGCCGATGGTGACGGACAAAATGATCACAGACTGCCTTGCGGCCATCAGGGGGCATGAGGGGGTTTTGCCGACGCTGTCGATGAAGGATACGGCGGACTGGATCCTGGGTCAGACGGATGGCATGGGTGCGGATGTATTTTTTGAGTGTGTGGGCAGAAATGAGACGGTGTCACAGGCGCTCACGTTGACGGCGCCGCGCGGTAAGATTATAATGGTGGGGAATCCGGCCACGGATATCATGCTTGATAAAGCAGTCTATTGGAAGATCCTGCGCAGCCAGCTGACGGTAATGGGGACATGGAATTCCTCTTTTACGCAGGATACGCAGGATGACTGGCATTATGTGCCGGAACGGCTGAAGGACGGACGCATCATGCCGGAAGAACTGATCTCGCACAGATTTACATTGGAAGAACTGCCGAAAGGCCTGGAACTTATGAGAGACAAGAGAGAGGAGTACGGTAAGGTCATGATCGTAGCGCAGTGAGCGGCAGGGGATCTTTTAATATTATGTACAATAAAAAGCGATAATTTTCAGATGATAATATATATTAAAACAAAATTCTCAAATTATTAGACAATTCCACAAAAAGTCTTTATTTACAATTCTGCCAAGTGGGTGTATTATTGTATACATGTAGAACGCAAAGGAGCGCTAGATGCCTCCTTTGCGTTCTCTTTTACTTCATAGGAAATTGCTACAGCGTAGATCATTGTTATCAAGCGGCAATTTTCTATCTGACATGGAGGTAGCTTATGTTTACTGTAAAGACAACCATCCCCAAATCCCCGCTCTACCGGGCGGAGTTTGAACATGACAACTGCGGTATCGGCGCCTGCGTCAATATCAAGGGCAAAAAGAGCCGCGCCATCGTGGAGAATGCGCTTAAGATTGTGGAGAATCTGGAGCATCGAGCCGGTAAGGACGCGGAGGGCGAGACGGGAGACGGCGTGGGGATTCTCACGCAGATGCCTCATAAATTTATGGTCAAGGTGACGAAAGCCCTTGGCTTTGAGATCGGCGGCGAGAGGGAGTACGGCGTGGGCATGTTTTTCTTCCCGCAGGATGAGCTGCAGCGCAATCAGGCGAAGAAGATGTTTGAGATCATTGCCGAGAAGGAAGGCCTGCCGCTTTTAGGGTGGCGCGAGGTGCCGACGGTACCCTCCGTGCTTGGCCATAAGGCGGTGGAGTGTATGCCCTGCATTATGCAGGCGTTCATTAAAAAGCCGGCGGGCGTGGAGAAGGGGCTTGATTTTGACAGGAAACTGTACATATTACGGCGTACCTTCGAGCAGTCAACGGATGTGACTTATGTGGTCAGCCTGTCCAGCCGGACGATCGTGTACAAAGGGATGTTCCTGGTGGGACAGCTTCGCACCTTCTTTGCGGATTTGCAGGATAAGGATTATGAGTCGGCGATCGCCATGGTGCATTCCCGTTTTTCCACGAACACCAATCCCAGCTGGGAGCGGGCGCATCCGAACCGCTTTATTGTCCACAACGGAGAAATCAACACCATCCGGGGCAACGCGGATAAGATGCAGGCCAGAGAGGAGAACATGGAGTCCGAGCATTTGCAGGGGCAGATGCACAAGATCCTGCCTGCGATCAACGCTTCCGGTTCCGATTCCGCCATGCTGGACAATACGCTGGAGTTTCTTGTGATGAGCGGGATGCCGCTGCCTTTGGCGGTGATGATCACGATTCCGGAGCCATGGGAAAACAATAAGACCATGTCCCAGAAGAAAAAGGATTTCTACCAATATTATGCGACCATGATGGAGCCGTGGGACGGGCCGGCGTCGATCCTGTTCTGCGACGGGGATATTATGGGGGCGGTGCTTGACCGAAACGGTCTGCGCCCTTCCCGGTACATGATCACGGATGACGACACGCTGATCCTCTCCTCGGAGGTGGGCGTGCTGGACATCGACCCGTCGCGCATCGTGATGAAGGAAAGACTTCATCCCGGCAAGATGCTTCTGGTGGACACGGTGCAGGGGAGAGTGATCGACGACGACGAGTTAAAGGAGAAATATGCGTCCGCACAGCCCTATGGCGAGTGGCTGGACAGCAAGCTGGTGAGCTTAAAGGAGTTAAAGATTCCCAATCGTCGCGTGCCGGAATTTACCTACGAGGAGAGGCAGCGGATGCAGAAGGCGTTCGGCTATACTTATGAGGATTTGAAGACCAGCATTCTGCCGATGGCGAAAAACGGAGCGGAAGCGATCGCGGCCATGGGCGTGGATACGCCGATTCCCGTGCTTTCCAAGGCGCATCATCCGCTGTTTCATTATTTCAAACAGCTCTTTGCACAGGTGACGAACCCGCCCATTGACGCGATCCGTGAGGAGGTGGTCACTTCCACCACGGTCTATCTGGGGCAGGACGGGAATCTCTTGGAGGAGATGCCGGAAAACTGCAATATGCTGCGGGTGCACAACCCGATTCTGACAAGTACCGACCTTCTGAAGATCAAGACCATGAAGGCGGAAGGCTTTCAGGTGGAGGTCATTCCGATCACCTACTATAAAAATACGAGGCTGGAAAAGGCAATCGACAGGCTTTTCGTGGAGGTGGACAGGGCCTACCGCGACGGCGCAAACATCATTATCCTTTCCGACCGGGGCGTGGATGAAAACAGGGTGGCGATCCCGTCCCTGTTAGCCGTATCCGCCCTGCAGCAGCATCTGGTAAGCACCAAGAAAAGAACCAGCGTGGATATCATCTTAGAGTCCGCGGAGCCGCGGGAGGTGCATCATTTTGCGACCCTGCTCGGTTTCGGCGCCTCGGCGATCAACCCCTATCTGGCGCAGGAGAGCATCAAGGAGCTGATCGACAATCATATGCTGGATAAGGATTACTATGCGGCGGTGAACGATTATAACAGCGCGATTTTGCACGGTATCGTGAAGATTGCCTCCAAGATGGGCATTTCCACGATCCAGTCCTATCAGGGCTCCAAGATTTTTGAGGCCATCGGCATCGATAAAGAAGTCATTAACAAGTATTTTACCAACACGGTCTGCCGTGTGGGCGGTATTACCCTGAAAGATATCGAGGAGGAAGTGGATACTCTGCACTCTATGGCTTTTGACCCGCTCGGTCTATCTACGGATCTGACGCTGGACAGCACGGGACATCACCAGATGCGCAGCGGTGCGGATGAACATCTCTATAACCCGGAGACCATTCATTTACTGCAGGAGTCAACCAGACGGGGTGATTACGAATTATTTAAGCAATATACCAAAGCGGTCAATAATGAGGACAGCATCAAGAACCTGCGCGGGCTGATGGACTTTAATTATGCGAAGAAACCCGTGCCGATCGAGGAAGTGGAGAGTGTTGACACGATTGTCACAAGGTTTAAGACGGGCGCTATGTCCTACGGTTCCATCTCCAAGGAAGCGCACGAGACGATGGCCATCGCCATGAACAGACTGCACGGCAAATCCAACTCCGGCGAGGGCGGGGAGGATAAGGACAGACTGACGGTAGGAGCGGACGGCTTAAACCGCTGCTCGGCGATCAAGCAGGTGGCAAGCGGACGTTTCGGCGTGACCAGCGAATACTTAAACAGTGCGCAGGAGATTCAGATTAAGATGGCGCAGGGGGCGAAACCGGGCGAGGGCGGACACCTGCCCGGGGGCAAGGTCTATCCGTGGATCGCAAAGACCAGACACTCCACGCCCGGCGTAGGGTTGATCTCTCCGCCGCCGCACCATGATATTTATTCCATTGAGGAT
>JAAGKN010000098.1_pt1 | contig 72413 bp, 58 predicted proteins | sample 6206371 | NCBI WGS metagenome assembly JAAGKN01 (sample SAMN11533720, study PRJNA540317) | gut metagenome | isolation source: fecal pellets from male and female animal of same cohort | host: Peromyscus leucopus | place: USA:CA | collected 2017 | reverse complement strand
TTTTAAATGAAAGAGCCGTGATTCTTAAAAGCGTTTTTGTGATTTAATTTTTTGGATTGTCGAGGGGTTTTATTAAATTTGTGGCTGTAAAGTGAATAGGAGGTCTCCTGTGGAGGCCTTCAGAAGTTGATAATTTAATCATTATTATAAATTTACGTCATGAAACAACGTTTGAGCTATGCTGTAGCTGTCGGTGGCGCATTGATGATGCTTGCAACCGGCTGTTCAAAGAAAATCGGTGCTTTCCAGCCTGATTATTTTAGCGTTAATCCTAATCCTCTCGAAGTGGTGGGCGAGCAGATTCCCGCCAATGTCACCGGTAACGTGCCGAGCAAGTTCTTTGTGAAGAACGCTCAGGTGACTGTGACTCCCTATCTTGTGTATAATGGCAACGAGCTCGCCTCCACTCCCTATGTGCTTCAGGGCGAGAAAGTGCGTGGCAACGGCTATACCATCAATTATGACCGTGGCGGCGCGTTTACTATGCCCATCAGATATGCCTATTCTCCCGAGATGATGAACAGCGAGCTGCAGCTCGGTTTCACTGTTGACCAGGGTGGCAAGCAATATGTGCTTCCCCGCGTTACAGTGGCCAACGGTGTCAACGCTACCGCAGCGCTCGCCGACCCCGCTACCGTGAAGCCCGCGCTTGCTGCTGACAAGTTCCAGAAGATTATCAATGAGAAGTATCAGGCTGAGATCAAGTTTGTCGTAGGCCAGGCCAATGTGCGCGATAGCGAGCTCAAGGGTGAGAGCATGACAGCTTTCAACGAGACACTGCGCAACGTAGCCGGCGACACTACCCGCCAGATTGCCGAAATCAATATTTCATCTTACGCTTCTCCCGAGGGCTCGCTCGACTTCAACACCCGTCTTGCCCAGAACCGCGAGAACAACACTCGAGGCTATCTCAAGGGACAGCTCAAGAAGGACAAGGTGACCGAGTTCGGCGAACTCACCGCACAGTTCACCCCCGAGGACTGGGAAGGCTTCCAGAAGCTCGTCGCCAAGAGCGATATCCAGGACAAGGACCTCATCCTGAGCGTGCTTTCACAGTTTAGCGACCCCGAAATCCGCGAGAAGGAAATCCGTAACCTCTCTACAGTGTTTGACCAGGTTTCAGAGCAGATCCTTCCCCAGCTGCGTCGTTCACGCCTCACTGCATCGGTCAACGTTATCGGTAAGAGCGACGATGAGATCAAGCGTCTCTATGCCGAGGACCCCTCCAAGCTTTCAGTTGACGAGCTCCTCTATTGCGCTACCCTCACCAACGACCCCGCTACCCGCAAGGCTATCTACAACACCACCACCCGTGTATATCCCAACGACTACCGCGCTTACAACAACCTCGGTATGCTCCAGTATCAGGAGCAGGACTACACCACTGCTGCCTCCAATTTCAACAAGGCTCTCAGCCTTGAGCCCTCAAGCAAGGAAGTGCAGATGAACCAGGGTCTCGTGGCTCTCGTAAACCGCGACTATCAGCAGGCAATGAAAAACTTTGGCGCCACCACCGCTCTCAAGGAGAATGGCGAGGCTCTCGGTACCTACAACCTCCTTCAGGGTGACGTCGAGGCTGCCAACCGTGCATTTGCCGATGTCAAGAGTAACAATGCCGCGCTTGCCAAGATCCTCAAAGGTGACTATAACGATGCCAAGAATATCCTCTCGGCTATCCAGGTGCCCGATGCCACTACCTATTATCTCAACGCTATCGTAGGTGCCCGCACCAACAATGAGTCGATGGTACAGAGCAACCTCGCCAAGGCTATCAACCTTGACAAGTCGCTCCTCAACCGTGCCAAGAACGATATCGAGTTCTCTAAATTCAATCTCTCAGGCGTGCTCTAACAAGCCCTGTCGGTTGAAATAACCGGTATAAACGCCCCTTGTGCAGTGAAAAAACTGCACAAGGGGCGTTTCTTTGAAAATAATTGGTTAAATTTGCACTCTCAGTAATATTGTATCCTTCACCCTCTAAGCATTATCAAGGTGGACAATCAGAATAACCAGGCTCCAAGCAAGGCGGCCACTATATTAAAGGTGGTGTGCAGTCTCATCATGATGGCTGCTATAATTATTGTGCTCGGTATCGTGGCACTCAGATGGATGGACTCTTTCACCATGCATGGCAAGGTGGAAGTGGTGCCTGATGTCAAAGACCTCCCCTATAACGAGGCTGTCGAGAGACTGCTTGATGCCGGCTTGAAGGTGGAGCTGAGTGACTCGGTGTATGACTCCAAGTCCAAGCCCGGAGTGGTGCTTGAGCAGAGCCCCAAGGGCAACACCAAGGTGAAGCCGGGCCGACTGGTGTATATCACCATCAATGCGTTCTCGCCCAAGGCTGTGACGCTGCCCCAGCTCACCGATGTATCGGTGCGCCAGGCCAAGCTCGTGCTCGAGGGTCTCGGCATCACCAATGTCACAGTGGTGCCGGTGATGTCAGAGTTTAAAGACCTCGTGCTCGGGGTCAAGCTCAATGGCCGCAGGCTGCTGCCGGGTGCCAGAGTGAGCGTCAACTCGGCCATCACGCTTGAGGTGGGCGATGGCTTGCCCGAGATGTCCAATACCCCCGACACCGTGGCTATCGACAGTGCAATGTCGGGCGAAGCAGCCGATTTTGAACGCATCGATATTAATTAATCACCCCTTGACGGTTACATAGATGATTGACGATCAACTCGACGATTTTGACCTCATTGACGAGGGTGACTACTCGGCCGCCTCGGTGGTCAACGACACCCCTATTGATGAGGATAGCGGCCTATATGAGCATTTCAGGTTTATAGCCGACAAGGGGCAGGCACTGCTGCGTGTCGACAAGTTTCTGACCGAGAGGATGCAGAAGTCGTCGCGCAACCGCATCCAGCAGGCTGCCGAGGCCGGCTGTATCCTTGTCAACGGCAAGGCTGTGAAGTCCAACTACCGTGTCAAGCCGCTCGATGTGGTGCAGGTGGTTATGGATCGTCCCCGCTATGAACTCGAGATTATAGCCCAGGATATTCCCCTTGATATAGTATATGAGGATGATCACCTGCTGGTGGTCAACAAGCCGGCCGGACTCGTGGTGCATCCCGGCCATGGCAACTACACCGGAACGCTCGTCAATGCCCTTGCCTGGCATTTCAGGGACAATCCCGACTACGATGTCGACGACCCGCGCATGGGGCTCGTGCACCGCATCGACAAAGACACCTCGGGGCTGCTCGTCGTGGCCAAGACACCCGATGCCAAGACTCATCTCGGCAAGCAGTTTTTCAATAAGACGACCAAGAGGGAATATGTGGCCGTGGTGTGGGGATGCCCCAATCCGGCCGATGGCCGCATCGAGGGGAATATCGGGCGAAATCCCAAGGACCGACTTCAGATGACCGTGTTTCCCGATGGCAATGAGGGGAAGCATGCTGTGACCCATTACCACACTATCGAGCCCCTGGGGCATGTGGCTGTGGTGAAATGTGTGCTTGAAACGGGGCGTACCCACCAGATCAGGGTGCACATGCGCCACATCGGCCATCCGCTTTTCAATGATGCCCGCTATGGCGGTGACCAGATTTTGCGTGGCGAGCGGTCGGCGTCCTATAAACAGTTTATCAATAACTGCATGGAAATATGCCCCCGGCAGGCCTTGCATGCCCGCACCCTCGGATTTGTGCATCCCGAGACAGGCGAGGAGATGTTTTTTGAGGCACCTGTACCAGTTGATATGACATCACTCATCGAGAAGTGGCGCCGCTACATCTCAGCACGTTAAGAAACTGTCCCATAATATAAGCTATTAGTCGAGGAGGTCGCGGGTAATGTCGAGCGCGGCCTTGATGTCGGTGTCGGGACAATAATTGTCAATCTCAATTTTTCCGGGAGCTGAGAGAAGGGTGAAGTTTATCTCCCCGGCAACAGCGTTTTTCTTATCATGGCTCATCAGCTCAAGTAACCGGGGATAGTCCTTACATGTGATGCGTGGTGCGCCATATGTTTCCTTGACATGGGCGGCAATTGCATGTAGCAAGGTTGAGTCAAATCCCTTGATCAGTTTAGACAGCACAAGCTCGGTGACGAGGCCCCATGCCACGGCATATCCGTGGGGCACGGGCATGTCGCGCTCCAATGCGAGCGACTCATAGGCATGCCCGACGGTGTGCCCGAGATTAAGAGCCTTACGCAATCCTTTTTCAGTGGGGTCTTGAACGACGATGCGCTCCTTGACCATAATGCTGTCGCGCAGAGTGTCGAGCGTGACACCGTTGTCAAAAAAAGCTGAAAGGGCCCCCGGGGTGGAGGTGAGCAGCGCGTGTTTAAGCATCTCGGCACGTCCCGAGTGTATCTCTTTTTCGGGTAGAGTGGCATACCACTCGGTCGAGACTATCACCGCCTCGGCATCGTTGAATACCCCAATCTCGTTTTTCAATCCATTGAAGTTAAATCCCGTTTTGCCGCCCACAGCGGCATCCACGGCACCGAGGACAGTGGTGGGGATATTGATAAATCGGCACCCACGCTTGAATGTGGAGGCTGCAAATGCGCCAAGGTCGGTGACCATGCCACCACCTATGTTGACAATAAGCGAGCGGCGCGTGGCTCCATTCTGTGACAGTGACTGCCACACCTTGGCGACACTCTCGAGTGTCTTCCCTTCATCACCGGGCGGGATGATTGTGACGGTTGCATCGACGGGCATCTCGATGAGACGCGCCACATTCTCGTCGGTGACGATATGGATAGTGTTGCTCTTGAGCTCGGCGATAAGCTCCCTGAGAGCCTCAGTGGCATTGTGGGTGAAAATGAGCCGGCTCATATAGTGACGGTGCGTAACATTTCGAGCACAAGCAGCGGGAGCGAGTCGGCGAGTGCCTGCATCGAGGGAAACACGACATCGGCACCGGCATCTTCAAGGGTCTTTGCCTCGAGCGGCCCGGTGACCACCCCGATTGTAAAAGCTCCGGCGCGATGACCCGACTCCACTCCAAGCGGGGCGTTGTCGATGGCGAGTGCCTGGGAGGGTGACACCCGGGCGAGCTGCATCGCCTTGATAAACGGCTCGGGATGGGGCTTGCCGTGGTTGACATTGTGGGCCGTGATGCGCATCGACTCGGCGAATGCTCCCGGAAAGTCGGTGTCGAGCCGGCCTATGAGGCAGCTCTGTCCTGAGCCGGTGACAAGCACGCGGTTGATGCCCATCTGCTCAAGCTCGGTGAGCATGGTGGCTGCGCCCGGCATGGGGGAGGGGGTGGGGAGTGTGCGGAAAAGCTCGACCTTGCGCCGGTAATGCCGCTCTACCTCCTCGTCGGTGGCAGGGTGGCCATAGTGGGTGCTGAAAAGCTCGTTGATGACCGACTTGCCGATGCGCCCTTCCCACAGGAAATAGTTGTAGGGGTCGCTGGGGAGTCCCAGCTCGGAGACCATGCGGTGCCAGGCCTCGGCGTGGTTGGGCATCGAGTCATAGAGGGTGCCGTCCATGTCAATGAGTGCTGCGCGTGGCTTGATGCACTGATAGTGATGGCGGTCAAGAAAACGTTGTATATTAAGTTCAAACATTTCAACAGGTGTTTAATTGGTTGGAGCTGCAGAGGGTGGAGGGGGTGGTGCCTCGATCAACCCCTCGCGTATAAACAACAGCGAGTCTTCGTGGAATATGGTGTCGGTAGCCTCGTCGGTAGCCGAGATGTTGAGGCGGTCGGGGTGACGGCCCACATCGAGCTTCCTGACACGGGCGTTGCGCACACCGCGACGGAACACATTCTCGATATTGTTGATGAGATTTATGCGGGTGGTGTCGACAATTGCTATGCGCTCGATTGCCATATTCTCCTTGAATTTGGCTCCACCGAGGCGTATTTTCATCTTGTCGGGATTACCCTTGATATTTATGCCAAACTTGAACGGGATAGGCGATTTCAGCACCGATACATGGTAGTTGAAGTTCATGGCCAGGTCGTTGCTGCCCATCACGCCGAGCTTGTAGCGGTCGATGGTGAAGATAAACGGGAAAATCTCGAGCATCGAGTTTTCGACCATTAGCTGCACCTCCATGTGGTCGACCATGTTGCGCTTTTTGTTTTTGAATAGCATCCACTTGCCTATGGTGCGGAAAGTCTCGTCGTCGAGCAACACGAGCGAGTCGCCGGTAATCTTGACGGCGGCGCTGAGTGAAGGGATGTCGAGGTTCATGGTCGAGTCGACCTTGGATGTGGCGGCAATATCGGCGTTGACAATGCCTTTAACGCTCTGGAGCAGAGGCATGAGGGTGTCGAGCGCGGGCATCAGTTGCATCACTTTCTCAAGATAGAGATCGTGTATCTCCATGCCGAATGCAAAGCTGAGGTCATCTTTGGTGGGTGCGGTGTAGAGGGCTGTGAGCGAGATTCCGCCGAGGTCGGTGTCACACTCGAGCTGGTGGAGGTTGAGCAATCCCTCGCGCATGAGGGCGGCTCCACGGAAGTTGCTGAACTCCAGGTCGCTGTAGATGATTGTCTTGGACTTGATGTTGAGTGTTGCCTCGACATTCATGGGTATCAGCAGGGGTGTCGCCTCGTCGCTTGCGGCAGCGGCCTCGATGACTGTCTGCATCATCTCGTCGTTCTCAGTGTCACCGAGGTTGAACTCCATGCCACGCTTCACCTTGTCGGCAAACGCGGCTCCGTTGAAAGCAGCCTCGGCAATCTCGTTGACGTCGATGGTGTCGCTGTCGAGGTTGAAAGCGATGTCGATTGACTGTCGGCGCGAGGTCAAGGCGTGGGAGATGTTGGTCACAGTGCCGTTGATGAGGAAGTCGCTGCGCCCCATTTCATATCGGGTGTCGCGCAGGGTGAGCGAGTCGGGGGTGATGTGCAGGTTGACGTTGGACAGCTTGTTTTTCACCGGGAAGTAGGGGGTGAACAAGCGGGCTTTGCGAGCCTTGAGCGATGCCGAGAAGTTAATCCATCTGAGGAGATTTTTAGTGTCGTTGTCGAGGCCGTAGTCGATTGTTTCAGTGCCGTTGCTCTTGGGCTTGCGTGCTCCGGCCGGGCGGTTGCGCCTCATCTCAGCGCGGGTGAGAGAGTAGATAGAGTCGGCCCTGAGTCCGGGATGGACGGCCCTTATTGAGTCATATTTGGCCGACATGCGCTCGCTCATTTCTGGCTTGAGGCGCGGATGGCAGGTGGCTTCAATGGTGGTTTCACGGAAGCTGATGCGGTTGTATCGGTCTTTGTATCGGGCTCCGTCGGCGTTGATAGCCAGCGACAGCAACGGCACGCGGTCCATCTCCTTATATCGCTGCAGCGAGGCGTTGCAGCTGAGCGAGCGGAGTTTTATTGTCATGGTGTCGGCCTCGGAGTTGAATGTGAGCCGGCCTATTTTCATTGCAGCACCTATGGGGTTGATGGCACCGCGGTTGGCACTCGCGGCTACATTTTTGATGCCTACACCGGCGAGCATATCGGCACTTGTCAGGGTCATGCCGGGGAGAATCATTGCGATGGTGTCGATTTTGAGCGAGGCTGTGAGCAGCGAGTCGCTGTGCATGCCGTTGTTGACATAGGAGTCGGCAGTGCCGAGTTTCATCTCCATAAATCGAGAATAGAGGGTCATCCCCTCCTGAGGCTCGACGAGATGGAGGTCGCTCAGGGTGGCGTCGCCATTGAGCTTGATGCGGTGGAAATCGTTGGGGGTGAGGTAGCTGCTGCGCAGGTCAAAGCCAAATTCTCCACGCAACTCTCCACTGATTTTTATCGGGAGTGTGGCCATCAGCTTGGATGGGAGCTTGGCGAGGCTCACTCCGCCTTTGAAGGTGCCGACTACCGAAGGGTCGCTCTTGAGACGGGTGAGCGAGGCGTCGAGGCTAAAGCCTACACCATGACCAATAGCCGTGAGCCGCTTGATGTCGACTATCGCCTTGTCAATATCGTCACCGGCGAGATCGATGGCCGCTGTCAGTGCCATCTTGGACAGCTTGAGCTCCTGATAAGAGGCGGTGCCGTCGGGGATATTGACAAGGATATGAGCCACGGGCAGCGGGGAGACTGTGGGCTTGTAGGGCTGTCGCAGCTCCATCGAGGCTTCCATCTCGAGGTCGGTCTTGAGTCCGGCAAACGCGTTACGGTAATAGGCCGGGATGGTGTTGATTGCCTCGATGACGCTGAATTTTTCGAGCCTGAGGTTGAGGGCATCGATGGTGGGGGTGCCGTCGAGAGAGGCAGTGGCATCGAGCACGGCGTTTAGCGGCCCAACGCCGATGGTAAACTGTTCAAGGCTGATATCGAGCGGAGCCGAGGGTGACCAATGGAGGCCACCGTTGAGAGCAAATTTCAGCCGGTCGATTTCAAGGTGTGGGTCAATCTTGGCCGATGCCAGGCCTGAGAGGTCGAGCATGTAGACCGGGGATTTTTCGCCGGCAAGCTCTATGGTATTGACTGTGACGCTGGCATCGATTGTGTCGGAGAGTGAGAAATAGCGTATAGGTGCGCCACCCGTGATAGCAAATCGGTTGATGGAGATGTCGGGGAGCTTGACAGGTGTTGTGTCGGGCTCCTCTTTTTCTGATGCCGGGACGATTGAATAGTTGTTGATCGAGTCGTTGTAGGCCACGAGGTTAACTGCCGGGCGGTCGATGGTGACATCATAGAGTGAAATCTCGGTTGCGAGCAGTTTTATCATGTTGATGCCGCCATGAAATGACTTGACGCTGAGCAGCGAGTCGGCTTCCAGGGGGAGGCGGGCGCGTTGGTGGGCGGTGAGGGTGTCAAGCGAGCGGGAGATGATATTGAGGTCGGTAAGGTCAACTTCAAAGTGGGGAAATGAGCTCCAGAAAGTGAGCTCGGCACGCCCGAGCTTGACATCGGCCGTGAGATATTCGCTGCCATATTTTTCGATGAGAGGGGTGAGCCGCTCGGGTGTCAATATCCACACTATCAGCGTGATGATGATGGCAATGAGCAATGTCGCTGATAAAACAAATCCGCCAATCAACCGCAATGCCCTGAGCCACCATGGGCGACGGCGGCGAGGGGCGGGAGCAGCATCGTTGGTGGCAGATTGCGGCCCGATGTTATCGTCGGAATGTAAATTTTTTTCTTCCAATGTTTCGAGTGGTGGGGGGGATGAGGTGAGATATTATTAGCTGTCGCGGCGGCGGGCGGTGATGTGATAGCAGGGCTGCTTGGCCTCAAACTTTACATAAATCCAGCCCTCCCGGCGCATCTCGTCAAGCACCTCGCCAAGCAATATCTTGAGCTTCTCGGGATTGTGGGTCACGCGCGGGTCGTCACACACATAGTTGGCATAAGAGATGTCAAATGTGGTTGCAAGCATGTGGACCGACGAGTCGACTGAGTTTTTGTTGACTTTCTGAAGGCGGCGTATACTTTCGGGAGTGCGTAGCACACTTGTTACTTTAATGCGATATTTTGCTCCGGAGCGCTCCTCGAGCCGCGAGCTGAAACGGTGGCCGATCTCATGGAGAGCGGCGGCAGCCTGAGGCACAAGGTAGGGCGACGAGTGGGTGAGAGGCTCGACATAAAAATCCTTGCAGGGGACTATTTTTTCAAACGCCCGACCGTTATCCCAATGGCCGCGGGTGTCTTTGATAGGGGGGATGCCAATTTCTTCACCGGCAGCCCAGTGGACATAGTTGCTGTCGTTGAAAAGGTCATTGAGACGCCCTAAGTCTTTGACCTCAAGCGGGGTGTTGCCGTCGGGTGTCATGAGCGGATTGACATTCCACTCGCTCACCGAGTCGCTACGCAGCAGAGAGCTTATAATCTGGGCTGTCGACTTGACAGGCTTGGACGGAGTGACGGCTTCATTGTTGGCGGCCGATTGGCTGCAAGATACAATAGCTGAGGATATAACGGTGATAATCAATGAATAAACAAGCTTATGCATGGAAATGTGTGGTTTTAGGCTTGTAAAGTTACAAAAAAATCATCATTTCCCCAACTCCCTGCCCTAAAACGATACAAAACCCGGATTGGGTGTCAGCTCTGTCAGTGACTGTCGCCGGCATGGATTATGGAGATGAAATAATGCCGGGTGGACGCGCTCATGGCCGATGGCGCGTCCACCCGGTGGTAGGGGAGGTGTATAGTTGGAAAATGATTATTTCACTACAGGGCAGCTGCTGCAGCGGTTGGTGATGTCGGTAAAGAAGTCGTTGCCCTTGTCATCAACGAGGATGAATGCGGGGAAATCCTCAACCTCGATTTTCCAGATTGCTTCCATGCCCAGCTCGGGATATTCGAGACATTCCACTTTCTTGATGCTGTTTTGGGCGAGCACAGCTGCGGGGCCGCCTATAGAGCCGAGGTAGAAGCCGCCATGCTTGTGGCAGGCGTCGGTGACCTGCTTAGAGCGGTTGCCCTTGGCAATCATCACCATCGAGCCGCCGTCGCTCTGGAACTGGTCGACGTAGGGGTCCATGCGGCCTGCGGTGGTGGGGCCAAACGAGCCTGAGGGCATGCCCTTGGGTGTCTTGGCCGGGCCGGCATAGTAGATGGGGTGGTCCTTGAGATACTGGGGCATGGGCTCGCCCTTGTCGAGACGCTCTTTGATCTTGGCGTGGGCGATGTCGCGGCCCACGATGATGGTGCCGTTGAGCGACAGGCGGGTCGACACGGGATATTTGGTGAGCTCGGCGAGAATCTCGGTCATGGGGCGGTTGAGGTCAATCTTCACAACGTTGCCCTCGCCGGCGTTGCGCATCTCCTCGGGGATGAGCTCGCCGGGGTTGGTGTCGAGCTTCTCGATCCAGAGGCCCTCGCGGTTGATCTTGGCCTTGACGTTGCGGTCGGCCGAGCAGGACACGCCGATGCCTACGGGGCATGATGCGCCGTGGCGGGGCAGACGGATGACGCGGATGTCGTGGGCAAAATATTTGCCGCCAAACTGTGCGCCGAGGCCCAGCTTCTCAGCTTCTTTCTTGAGGATGGCTTCAAGCTCGACGTCACGATAGGCGTGGCCATACTCGTTGCCTTTGGTGGGTAGATTGTCATAATATTTTACCGATGCTTTCTTGACAGTCTCGAGATTTTTCTCGGCCGAGGTGCCGCCGATCACAAATGCGATGTGATAGGGAGGGCAGGCTGCGGTGCCGAGCGAGCTCATTTTCTCGACGAGGAAGGGGATGAGCTTCTCGGGGTTGAGCAGGGCCTTGGTCTCCTGATAGAGATAGGTCTTGTTGGCCGAGCCGCCACCCTTGGCCACGAAGAGGAACTTGTATTCGTCGCCCTCGCCGGCGTGGATGTCGATCTGGGCGGGGAGGTTGCAGCCGGTGTTCACCTCGTCATACATGTTGAGGGGGGCGTTCTGCGAGTAGCGCAGATTGTCCTCGGTGTAGGTTGTGTAGACACCCTTTGAGAGCTTCTCCTCGTCGTCGCAGCCGGTCCACACCTGCTGTCCTTTCTCGCCGTGGATGATGGCTGTGCCGGTGTCCTGGCAGAAGGGGAGCTGTCCCTTGGCTGCCACCTCGGCATTGCGCAGCATGGTGAGAGCCACAAACTTGTCGTTCTCGCTGGCTTCGGGGTCGTGCAATATCTTGGCCACCATCTCGTTGTGCTCGCGACGGAGCATGAATGCGTTGTCGTGGGTGGCCTGGCGTGCAAGCACGGTGAGGGCCTCAGGGTCGATGACGAGCATGTCGTGGTCGCCAAATTTTTCGACCTTGACATAGTCACTCGTGAGAAGATAATACTCGGTAGTGTCGGGGCCTACCGGAAACATGGGCTGGTAGTGAAACGGTTTTGTTGCCATGGATTTAGAGTATATTGTTATTGATATTATTAATTTCGGGCAATTGGTAACTGCACCCCAAAGTTAGGGAAAACTTTTTGATTACGCAACACCATATTATGAAACCGGCTATTATGAAACCGGCTATTAAATTTTGTTAATCGGCGGGAGGGTGGGGAGGAATGGTTGTTTTAAACTTATATAAAGGAAATGAAAAAATAAAAGAATATGGACAGCGTTTCAACAAGCAAAGATCAGATTGGGGGCCATGGCAACAGGGAGCGGCACCGGGTGTTTTATGCAGCGCGACAAGCCCTGCGCCGTCATGCCTCGGGTGGTAACGTGCTGATATTGGCAACGGTGCTGGCACTCGTTGTGGCCAATGTGCCGGGGCTCAGGGAGCTTTATGCAGGCTTTTGGGATGAGGAGATGCGGCTGCAGGTGGGTGACTTCAACATCCTGAGCCACGGAGGGTACCCCATGACTGTGTTGGGGTTTATCAACGATGCGCTCATGGCGGTGTTTTTCTTCACTATCGGCCTCGAAATCAAGCGCGAGGTGCTTGTGGGTGAACTGTCATCGTTCAAGCAGGCTCTGCTCCCCATCATGGGTGCCGTGGGTGGCATGATTGTGCCGGTGGGGCTATTCATCGCGATGGCTCATGGTAGCGACTACACCGACGGGGCGGCCATACCGATGGCTACCGACATCGCCTTCTCGCTCGGAGTGCTGGCAATGCTGGGGAGCCGCGTGCCCATCTCGTTGAAGATTTTCCTCACCACGCTCGCGGTTGTCGACGATATCGGGGGCATCATCGTGATTGCGGTCTTCTACTCGGGTCACATCGAGGTGATGTTGCTGGTGTATGCAGCTCTGCTGCTGGGGGTGTTGCTGCTTGGGAGCGCCATGCGCATCAAGAGCAAGATATTCTATATCGGCATAGGTGGCGTGGTGTGGCTGCTGTTTCTCAACTCGGGCATCCATCCCACGATTGCAGGGGTGCTCGTGGCCTTCTGTGTGCCCGCCACCCCGGTGTTTGCACCCAGGAAATATGTCAAGAAGATACGTAAAGCTATTGCCCACTTCCGCTCAGAGGATGACGCTGCCCTCGAGCGTCGCAGCATCCTGAGCAAAGACCAGATGAACTGGCTCAAGGAGATAGAGTCGGCCTCTGACAAGGTGATATCACCCTTGCAGGAGCTTGAAGACTCGCTCCATCCCATCACTGAATATTTCATAGTGCCGCTGTTTGCATTTGCCAACGCCGGAATATTTTTGCTCAATATCGACCCTCTCACAGTGGTGCAGGGCCTCAGCCTTGCCATAATTGTGGCACTGGTGCTTGGCAAGTTTGGCGGCATATTGCTTTTCTCGTGGCTCACGGTCAAGTTGCGTCTCGCGCCTATGCCCGAGGGTAGTGACTGGCGCATGCTCGGGGCTGTGTCGATGCTCGGCGGCATAGGTTTTACAGTGTCGTTGTTTATCGCCAACCTCTCGTTTGCCGGAGGTGACGCCCCCGGTGCGCTGTTGCTCGATCAGGCCAAGATAGGCATCGTTGTGGGGTCGCTTCTCGCCGGAGTGCTCGGTTATTTGGCTCTTGATCGTTACCTGCCGCGTCACGGTGTCGATATTGATGATGACGTCGATTGAGGATAAAGTTGTAACTTTGGGGGCGTGTTATGGACGAGATGAAACTTCATGTCAAGAATATGGTGTGCCGGCGTTGCGTGATGTCGGTCGAGGATATATGCCGTGAGCTCGGGCTCGGTGATGCCCGCGTCGAGTTGGGATGTGTCACATTTGCCACCGAGCCTGCGCCCCAAGTGATGGCCCGGCTCAGCGAGCGGTTGAGGGCTGTGGGATTTGAGCCGTTGCAGTCACATGAGATGGTGCTGATTGAGAAAATCAAGGCTGCAATACGCTATTACGCCCGGCATAATCTGCCTGACAGCACAGGCAAGCTATCGACTTTTCTTTCCCGGGCACTCCCACTTGACCCCCGATATGCCAGCCGCTTGTTTTCCTCGCTCGAGAGGCGCACGGTGCAGAGCTATCTCATGACTCAGCGTGTTGAATATGTCAAGAAGATGTTGCTCGACGGAGAGCTCACTCTTGCCGCGATTGCCGATAATGCCGGCTTCTCGAGCGTGGCCCATCTGTCGAGAGCTTTCAAAAAATCTCAGGGAATGACCCTCACTGAGTTTCGTGCCTCAGGCCGCCGCACCCCCATCGACGAAATCTGATATCAAGAGGATGATGGGAGGGGAGGGGTAAACACTGAGGACACGGAGAGCACGGAGGAATTAGTCATTTCGGAAAGCTGAAAATTTGCAGTCTAATACCACTCATTTTTTAAAAAATAAAAGTTAGTTCAAGTTAATTTGGAAATTTAAATAGTTATTGCTATATTGTGCCACAAATTAAAATCATGGGACGATTAGTTGATGTCGCCACTGTCGGTTGCATTGTTATTCTTCACATGAAAAACACTCTTGTAACTCAAAATTTTTTACCAATCAAGCCTACTTTAGTTATGAAGAAAATTATTATCTCAGCAGTAGCTTTTCTAAGCGCTATGACTATGAGCGCACAGTTAAGGATGAACACATCAGGGCAGATTGAGCTTGGTAAGGAGATTAAAAATGATGCTGTGATGTCAAAGGTATCAGCCGATACCCTTTCGGCAGTTAGAATCATGGGACCTCACGGCACGTATGGTGCAGGAGGTGTGATTTCGTTTGGTGACCAGTCGGGCATCGCAACTTATAATGTCGGGGTGGGTGAATATTCCACAGATGATACCGACATTTTGCAGCTACATGGAAAAAATGGTCTGTATATAACTTCAGCAGATAATGAGACGGTCGCATCTTTTGACGTGAATAAAGGTGATTTCTTCAGATTTAATACCGCAGTGTCATCAGATAGGCTTCTTGTGCCCTCTGATAATCTTGATAAAGAGGGTGTGGAGGAGTTAGCTTTTGACGTGTCGATTATCAAAAATATTGTGCCTGTTACTTACAGCGTAAAGGCTTCAGCCCCTGATATTTCAGGCAGCGGACTAAAGGCGCAAGATGATATCGAACGCTTCTCTCAGTTCTATGCCCAAAGGGATAGCCGCTCAACCCGTTATGGCTTCGTGCCCGAGGATATTGAAAACGTGTTCCCTGAATTGGTATATACTGATTCAGCCGGCGCGAAGTATATCGATTATGTCGGTCTTATACCTGTGATGTTCAAGATTATAAACGATATGCAGGATAAAATTGATTATCTTGAAAGCATGCCTCAGCAGTCAGCCCCTTCTAAAGCTCAGGGCAAGACATATTCAGGACTTGAAAGCACACTCGCTATGGAATGTAAATTATTCCAGAACACTCCTAATCCATTCTCTGATAAAACAACAATCACTTTCTCATTAAGTAGCGATGTGAAAGATGCCGCAATATATATTTATGATCTTCATGGACTCCAAAAGGCTACATTCCCCATAAGTCTTGATGGCTCTAATGCCATTACTATTGATGGAGCAACACTACCTGCCGGAATGTATATTTACACTTTGATTGCCGATGGAGTTGTTATTGATAGCAAACGAATGATACTAACCAAATAAACCATGCCATGAGACGATATATATTGTACGTACTTATGTGCGTGCTGGCTCTGCCCGACTTGAGTGCCGATAGTCATAAGAGAATTACACTGACATACAAGGCATCTGATTTTGAATATTCTACCAACAGTCTTGGTGAGATGGAAATTTATAGCAATACACTCGATGTGTGTTTTGGCAGCGATACCACACAGCCGGGACTCCCCGAGGTGATACTCTCTGTTTTGATACCTTCTGATATGGAATATGTATCAGATAATGTACGATATGCGAGCACAGTAATCAGTAGAAACTGTAAGATGGCTCATAATACACCGGATGCAACTACTAATGAATTAGATTCTATGCTCTATGTCGAGACACCGTCAGTCTACACTGAGGCAATATATCCTGCCAATAATGTGGAGTATGTTGGGACTGAGATTATGGATGGGCATAAGATACTCAACTTCATAGTTACACCGTTCCGTTATGTAAATTCTGCGGGTATACTCAGTATATTGACCCGTATAGATATTGATGTGACATTGAAAAACTCGTCTTATATACCGGTACGTCAAAATGTTATGAATGAAAGTGTAAGGGAGATTGTGCATAATGGTGAGGATTATGAGGCTATCATGGGCGATATTTCTATGGAGCGAGATAGTGTAGTGTCAGAAATCGATCTGCCGATGAAGGTACTAGGCACCGGCCTGCCTATATACGATTATGTCATTATTACTAACGAGAGTCTTAAAGAAACGTTCTTTGATCTAACCAAGTGGAAGCATATCAAGGGATTGCGCACAAGAATTATCACAATGGAAGAAATCAAGAGCGACCCCAGATATACAGCATCAGCACCAGAAGACAAACTAAAACAATGCCTGCATTATTATTATATGAACCATGGTATCAAGTATGTGCTGCTCGGCGGCGATGCAAGTGTCGTGCCTGTGAAATATTGTTTTGGTAAAATTGAGAATAAAAAGGGGACAGAAGTGTATGATATACCTACAGATCTCTATTTTGCTTGTTTTGATGGTAATTTTTGGTGGAACTCTAATGGGAATAATGTGGTTGGGGAGCGCAAGGATGGAATGGATCTATATCCTGAAATTTACGTAACACGCGCTCTTGTGAATTCAAAATCCACTGCCAAAATTTTTATTAATAGGACAATCAATTACGAAAAATATTTAGATGCACCTGTTTGGAATAATAACATCCTGATGTCTGGATGTCACATTTTTAAAACACGTAAGCATAACGGACGTAAACAAAGTGATGCAGAATACAAAGGTAATTTATTGTATAAAAATGTTATTTCAAAATATTGGAATGGCGGACAGTTTCGTCTATATGATACATACTCTGATGATAAAGATGGCTCAAATTTTGATTTTTCACAAATTAATTTGCAGACACACCTTTCCAAGTCTTATCCTTTTGTAAATATTCTTACACATGGCAATGTAGATAGATATTCACTTGAACATGACGATCTTTATCTGCGATGGGACGCTGGGAGATTATATAACCCAGGGTACACCGTTATTGTAACTAATGCTTGCCTGACGAATGCTTTTGATATGAAGGATGGTGTTTATCCATGTGTTAGTGCTTCATTCATGACCAATCAAAACAGTGGAATTATTGCTTATTTGGGTAGTTCAAGATCTGGTATAGGCAATACCAACTTAAAAAAATTAGGACCATCAGAAAATTATATGGAAGGTTTTTACCGAAGATTATTCAATGCGCCATTTGCTTCTTTTGGATATATTGTTGCCTCATCAAAGAGCAGAAGAGTTCCACAATGTGACAATAATGCATCTGAAAGATACATACAATATTCCCTTAATCCAATTGGTGATCCTGAAATGAATATTTATACCACAGAACCTCAACGGTTAGAAAACATCAAGATTGAACGCCAATTAGCATCCGTGACAATTGATACTGGTGAGCCCGGTTGCGTGATGTATATAACGCAGGAAGACAATGATAATATCAAACGCATATCATACCCTCGGGATGATAAATCCACATTTAGGATTATCAATGGAAACAAAAAGTACAATATTTATATTGAAAAAGCCGGGTTCGTTCCATATATCTATGTAGATGATCGTACTTTACATGTTATCCAAGACGAGCTTATTGAGGGCGATGTTACTATTGATGCCGGCAGAATTTTAGCTGGAGACAATGTTTCCGATTCTAAGCCAAATGGTGCTGTTGTCTTTGATGGCGGCAATATCGAGCTGAAAGCCACCTCGATTACTTTGAAAGGTGGAATTGAGGTCAAAGGCGGTACAAATTTTAGTATTAATCCAAAATGAAGTGATTATGAAAATGTCAAGTTTTGAACTCCGGATGGCATTATTGGTTGTTGTGTTGTGTTTATTGTTACCATCATGTGATGATGGCGATTCTACGGGTAAGGTAGTGAGTTATGAATATGTCGGTGGACGTATGTATAAGAATGGAGAAAGGCGTGTTTTCACTCACTACATGTCCCGTGACCGTCGAGAGGGGGACTTTTTGGGGACAACAATAGAAACAGTCGTGGGAGACACTGTCTTAGATGGTAAGGAGTGTAAGTTGCTCCTTAGACAGTTTTCACCCGTCAAAAACGAGTCAGGGGATGTGTCTCGCAATTCTTTTGCTACGCCAACTAATTTATCCTCTTACGCCATAATTTATGAGGAATTGATAAATCCGATGATAATTACTGAAAATATGGCCGTATCAGAGGATGGCGCTAGGATATTTGAATATATTGATGGGCGGTTTATATTGAAATATGACTTTTCTTTGAAACGCGGAGATTGTCTCAATGTCTACAATATCAAGACGCGAGCTTATGAGTGGAGTCCGATAAGCATGAAAAACCTTGAAGTTCTTAATGTTATTGATACTCCATTCACAGGACTCTCGTGGCGAGTGACTTTTGACGGCACAGATTGTGTGTGGGTCGAGGGTGTAGGAGCAAGCTATGGCGATGGATTGATTTATAATCCGGATGAAACAGGCTATATATTTCTTGACTCGGTGATTGCACCTGATGGCACAGTGAGATTTGATTATAGAATGTTTGAAATCAAAGCTGACTTTTACGCTGTAGGTCGCCCATGGAGCATAGTTTTAATCTATGATAATGATGGGTGGCGTGCGCTGAAGTGAGTAAAATATTAAAAATATTGAATATGAAAACTAATAAGATTATGATTGGAGTATTGGCGGGGATGGTGTTCCCGTTGATGGCTGTCGCGCAGGATGGTGCCGGTTATGAGCCGGTGGTGCGCGAGGGGATTGAGTGGGGATATGTAGATGATTATTTCGCTTTTGACTGAGGGGGCTACAATTTCTTCAGGCTCCGGTTTCAGGGTGATACGATTGTGGATGGTGTGGGCTACAAAAAGCTGTATGCCTACAGCACCCCTGAGCTTGATGTGAAGAAGGCCGCCGCTCCCCCATCGACGAAATCTGATATCAAGAGGATGATGGGAGGGGAGGGGTAAACACTGAGGACACGGAGAGCACGGAGGAATTAGTCATTTCGGAAAGCTGAAAATTTGCAGTCTAATACCACTCATTTTAAAAAAAAATAGAATATAAAGCTGATTTTATTTGCAGATTTAAAAAACTTGCTATATTGTGCCACAAATAATGTGACTGATTCAAAACCCAAAGGGATAGTCACATTTGATGGTGGCAATATCGAGCTTAAGGCCTCATCTATTACTTTTGAGGGTGGGGTCGAGATAAAAAAGAACACTAATTTTAAGATTTCGCCAAAATAAAGAGTTATGAGAAACAAAATATTTTTTCATCTGATTGCTTGGGCTATGCTAAGCATTATCTGCACTGTGATATATTCATGTGAAACGGAAGCTGCTATACCACCAGACATACTCTGTTATGCGTATAGAGGAAATACATATCAAAAAGGAATGGTAAGGACGTTCACTCATTATTCTAAAAAACATTTGAATGAAGATGGTGTAATACTCGGAAGAATGGTTGAGACTGTGGTAAAGGACACTATCGTTGAAGGTCAGAATTGTCAATTGCTCAAGCAGGAGTATTATGACTCAGGTAGTAGCGATTATAGCCTTGCATCATCTCCTGCTACAATAAATTATTCCATCGTTTTTGAAACCTGTAAAGACGCTTTGGATGTTAATCCTGCCATTAGTTTTGATGGTGGAAAAATATATGAATATATCGATGGTGACTTCATCCTGAAATATGATTTCACGCTGAAACGTGGAGATAAATTTAGATTATATAATGAGAAAACCCATCAATATGAGGATGCAGAGATGACTATGGCTAATCTCGAGGCACTGGTTGACTTTGGAGCCCCTTTATGGCGGGTTACATTTACTGATAATGATTGTGTTTGGATTGAAGGAATAGGTGCAAATTATGGAGGCGGTATGATTTTTAACCCTGATGAGAAAGGGTATATGTGCCTTGATTCCTTGATTTATCCTCATGGCGAAATTGTAGATTATTCAATTTTTGACTTGTTGCCTTTGGACGTTTTTGAGGGACGACCGGTCTATAAGAAGTATTGACAACAAGCTAATTATGAAATCTTAGGGACTGTTCATGTTTATTTTCCAAAAGATATAGGAAATATTTTTTTAACAGTTTCTAAGGATTTCTCTACTGAGACTGGGGGGAAAGTGATACTAAACAGGAATTTATAATTTAAAAATATTGAATATGAAAACTAATAAGATTATAATTGGAGTGTTGGCGGGGATGGTGTTCCCGTTGATGGCTGTCGCGCAGGATGGTGCCGGTTATGAGCCGGTGGTGCGCGAGGGGATTGAGTGGGGATATGTAGATGATTATTTCGCTTTTGACTTAGGGGGCTACAATTTCTTCAGGCTCCGGTTTCAGGGTGATACGATAGTGGATGGTGTGGGCTACAAAAAGCTGTATGCCTACAGCACCCCTGAGCTTGATGTGAAGAAGGCCACGCTCTATGCCCTGATGCGCGAGGATGATAAGAAAGTGTATTCCCGGTTGATGGCGGGGATGGAGTCAGGCGGTGATGAGCGCCTGCTGTATGATTTCGACAATGCCACCGAGGGGGGAGTCATGACTCTTTATAACTCGGGACATGCCGTGCCACTGACATTCAGAGGCACTACTGATGTTGATGGGAAAGGGCGCAACGTTTTCTATGACAGAGGCACGCAGGAAGAGTCGATGTTTGTGGTGGTAGAGGGTATTGGATTGGCCCAGAGTGTGTTCAGCGGCACGTTTGCCTATCCCTCCATCCCTCAGATTGCAGCGCCCGGTCTCGGTGGAGGCGGAGGCATAGGTGTGAGCGGTTACAGCGAGAGCAGGCTGATGTATCAGCGCGATGCCGCTTCGGGTAAAGTGCTATACAAGACGGCAGACTATGAGCGGTATATCAAAGGTGACTGCTCGGCACCGGAATATGCTTATCAGTATCGACCTACAGTGAAAGAGGGGGTCGAGTGGGGGTATGTAACGGGGTATAATGATGACAGCCCCATGACCTATTACCGCTTGCAGATGCGTGGCACCCGCGAGGTGGACGGCAAGCAGTATCAATGTGTCTACCGCTATGAGACACCCACTCTTGACGAGGCCGGTGACATTGAGCCTTACGCCCTGATGAGAGAGGAGGGTAGACGTGTCTACACCATCATGCCCTCCCGCGACCGGGTCACAGCCTCGGGGCTGAAACCGGCTTATATCAATGAGGGGGAAGAAGTGATGGTATATGATTTCAATTATGAGGATGGAGAGCCGATGGCACGTCTTGCCAACGGCACGACAATCGACTATCTATACTCGACCTGCTATTTTGGCGATGATGGCGAGATGGGGCCTGCCTATGCGCTTGCCAAAGACGACAGGGCCAATCGCCGTTATGTTGTGGGTGAGGAATTGGGCTTGGTCCACGGCAGTGCTGTGGGGGCGCTTCCCTATCCCTATGCTGACAAAGGTGACAACACCAAATTCAACCACCTGCTTTACCTGCGTGACCTTGAGGGGAATATCCTGAGGAAGAATACCTATTTTGAGGCATATAAAGATGGTGATCCCACACTGGCGGGCATGGAAGCTGTCGGCTTTGACAACAAAGGCCTGATATTGAAAGGTGTCAACGGGCTGACAGTGACGCTTGCCGGCGACGACGTGGCAGTGACAGCCTATAGCATCGACGGCAGGACTGTAGCCCGCAGTCATGGCGGGAACATCACCATGCCGGCTCCCGGTATCTACATTCTGCGGTCAGGTGCTGTCAGCTGCAAGGTGGTGGTGAAATAGCTCATTGCAAGGGGAGCTGGAGGTGATCCATCAGCTCCCATGCAAAGAGGGTTTCGCCCACTTGCTTGAAGCCGAGCGAGTCGTAGAGGGCACGGGCGCGGGCGTTGGTCTTGTCGCAGAGGAGGCCGAGCGGTTTGCCTGAGTCGGCAGCGCGGCGAGCCATTGCTGAGATGAGAGCGCGGGCTATTCCGCGTCCGCGATAGCAGGGGAATACTGCGAGGGAGTCGAGGTAAAACTCGTCGGCCCCGCACTCGTCACCCATCGTCCCCTCCATGTTGCGGTTGAGCATGCGGCGTGACTCGGTAAAAAAGGCTTTGCGGAGCTCATGGAGCTGTGAGCCGTCATATCCCACGACATATCCCATCGGCTCGCCATCATCGTCGATGGCTTTGAGGGTGTTGCGCCAGGAATATTGCGAGTCATCGCGGGCGGCGAGGGTGGCAAACATGCGGGTGACATCATCGGCACTTTTTGTGCCGGCGAGTTGATTGACAAGCTCTTCGCCCAAGGCGTCGACCACTACCCGGCCTATGAGCTCGGCATCATTTATATTGGCATTTACAATTTTCATGACAGATGTTTTTTGCGGTTTAAGCAGTTTCTGAGCGATAATTTTGCACAAAGATAGCTTTTTATATTCAAAGATACCAATACTGTGAAGATGTCAATGTGCAGGGCAACCTCATCAAAACAAAAATTATCAAGAATTATTATGGCGCAGGCTATTAAACGCTTGCCAATTAGCGCGTAGCGCGGCTCTATGCTTAGCCGCTTATGGAGTGCGTCAGCACGGAATATGCGGTAACTGTATGCTATAATGCCATCAGAGTGCGACAGCACGGCTCCGGAAACGTCCGATATTCAAGAGCCGTGCTGTCGCACTCATTATTATTTTTGTTATAAACCACCGCATATTCCGTGCTGCGCACTCCATAAGCGGCTAATATCAAGAGTCGCGCTACGCGCTCATTTTTTAGCTTTAAGATGCGGTTGCCATTTGTTAACGATTGATTGTCTTGTGAAATATCACAATAATGGTTACTTTTGCATGCTCAATGATGATCCGGAGTTGAGGCATAAACTCAATCCCCACACAATCTCAACCTTACAATGATGACCAAAATTTTTCTTGCAATATTCATGGGCGGAGGCATCGGCAGCATGCTCAGATATGCCGTACAGATGCTGGTGCATGAGAGAGTCGTTGTAGGTAATTTCCCATGGTCGACTTTTATGGTCAACATTGTGGGGAGTTTCCTTATTGGCTTGTTTTATGCCATGTCGGCGAGGCTGGAGCTATCTGATGAGATGCGGTTGTTTCTCACGGCAGGGCTGTGTGGCGGCTTCACGACATTCTCCACGTTTAGCAACGACACTCTGCTTATGCTGCGGCAAGGGGAGTGGATGATAGGGATGGTCTACATCCTGTCGAGCGTGGTGCTGGGCATTATTGCATGCCTGTGTGGCGCAGCATTACTCAAAAATTAAGAGGGTGTTTAACATTTATTTTTTAACACCCTCTAATTCTCTTAGAGAGTGTCCTGTTTCAGTTGCTCGATGTATCGGTCGATGCGGTGGAGCTCATCGGGTATCTTGATGCCTTGGGGGCAGTGGGGGGCACACCTGTTGCACCCTATGCAATGGCTCGCCTGGCGCAACTTGGGCACGCTCCGGTCATATCCTACAAGAAACGCCCGCCTGGCTTCGCGATAGTTGGCATCCTGCCGGCTCTCGGGGATATTCCCCTCGTTGACACACTTGTTGTAGTGCAGCAATATTGCGGGAATGTCAAGGCCATAAGGGCAAGGCATACAATATTTGCAGTCGTTGCACGGGATTGTGGGATACTGCATCATGAGGTCGGCCGTTGAATAGAGAAATTTCTCATCATCATCGGTAAGCGGCTTCAGCGGACAGAACGAGCGGAGATTGTCCTGAAGATGCTCCATGAATGTCATGCCGCTCAACACGGTAAGCACTCCCGGCTTGCTCCCGGCAAAACGGAATGCCCATGATGCCACGCTGCGCTCCGGCTCGCGCTGCTTCAGCCGTGCCACGATATTGTCGGGCAGCTTGGCGAGGCGTCCGCCCAGCAGTGGCTCCATGATTATGGCCGGGATGTTGCGCTTGGCAAGCTCGTTGTAGAGATATTCGGCATTGGTGTTGCGCTCATTGATTTCCTTGGCATGCTTCCAGTCGAGGTAGTTGAGCTGTATCTGCACAAAATCCCATTTATACTTGTCGTGATTGGCGAGCAGGTCGTCAAAGACGGCTATGTCGCCATGATAGGAGAAGCCAAGGTTGCGTATGCGCCCGGCCTTGCGCTCGGCAAGCAGGAAGTCGAGCACCCCGTTGTCGATATATCGTGCGCGGAACTCGGCGGGGCCGTCGTCGCCCATCCCCACGCCATGCAGCAGCATGTAGTCGATATAGGGTGTCTGTAGCTCCTTGAGTGAATTATGGTAGATGTCAATCGACGACTTGCGGTCCCATGTCGACTCAGCAAAATTGGACAGCTTGGTGGCGATGAAATATTTGTCGCGGGGATGTCGGCTCAGTGCCTTGCCCGTAGCCCCCTCCGACTTCCCCTTGCAGTAGGCCGGTGATGTATCAAAATAGTTTACTCCATGCTCCAGGGCATAGTCCACGAGGCGGTTGACCATTTCCTGGTCGATCTCGTCGTTGCCACCCTCGCGCGCGCTGCGGCCGTCGACCGAGGGAAGTCGCATCATGCCATACCCCAGCAGCGATACCTTGTCGCCGGTAGATGGGTTGGTGCGGTAGGTCATCTTGTCGGTGGGTATCTCGCCCGCGTAGCTGTGGCTGCCGGTGACGGGATTGTTGGATGAGCTGCACCCGGTGACGGCGGCTGCCGAGACAGCAGCAGTGCCCAGCCCGAGCCGGCGCAGAAATTCACGGCGGTTGATATTTTGAGCTTTTTTCATAGGAAACAGTTTCTTAGATTGTTTTATGCACTTCATGCCCCTCGACATAGATGGCACTGAAAGGTCGCGCCGGACACAGGTTCTCGCAAGCGCCACACCCTATACACCGCTCGGTGTCGACAATGGGGATTTTGGGCGAGTCGACACCCTTGAACGATGTGACCATCTGGATAGCGCCGGTGGGGCAGTGGCGGGCACAGTTGCCACATTCCACGCCATCGGTCAACGGCACACAGTTGGCTGCAACCCACACTGCATGGCCTATCTGCACCGACGATTTCTCAGCACGATCGAGAGGCAGGATGGCTCCGGCGGGACACACCTCAGAGCATCGTGTGCACTCCGGGCGGCAATATCCGCGCTCATAGGATGAGCGTGGCTGCATCAGAGTGACCAGCTTGCCCGATGGACGCAACACCCCGTTGGGACATGCTGCCACACACAGTTGGCACGCCGTGCAGTGCTCGGTGAGATGCTTGATGCTCACGGCGCCCGGCGGCACAATCGGGGTCATGCGGTCGGGTATCTTCTTGTCGGCAATCACGGCGAGGCCACCGTCGACAGTCTTTTCCTGAGCCCTGAGAGCTGCCGTTGCGCCCAATGCCACCGAGGTGGTGATAAATGAGCGGCGCGACTCGTCGGTTTCAGGCCCTACGGCTTGGTTCACGGCCTTAGGCCTCAGGCTGTAGGAGATCGCCCCCTGATGACACTTGCCGATACAGTCCATGCAGGCAACACATCGTGAATAGTCAATCTTGTGGCCCTTGCTGTCGATGCAGGCTCCCTTGCAGTTGCGGGCACACAGGCCGCAGCCGTTGCACCTGGAGGCGTCGATGACAGGCTTCAGCAATGAGTATCGTGAGAGGAACCCCAGCACTGTGCCTACGGGGCATATTGTGTTGCAATAGGTGCGTCCATTGCGCCAGGCGAGCACCCCCACTGCTATAAGCGTGACAGCGGCGATGGCAAAAGTCGCCAGGCTGCGCACCCACACCTCGGTAGTGTAGAAGGCATAGCTGCCAAGCCGCTCGGCCCCCGCTGCAAGCAGGTTGTTGCCGAGGTCCCATAGTGGTGCGAGCAGGTTTTGACAGATGCGCCCGTAGGCACTGTAGGGGGCCAGCAATGCCACTATTGAACCGATACCGGCCGTGATGGCTGCCACCATGATGATGAGCATTGTGTAGCGCAGCCATGTTTTGGCCGGGGAGTAGCTGTACCGGTTGCGCTTGCGTTTCTTGCCCATCCACCCGAATATATCCTGCATTACTCCGAGCGGACATATCACCGAGCAATATACCCTGCCCAGCAGCAGTGTCATTGCCACGAGCATGATGATGACACTCACATTGATGGCAAGAACAGCCGGCAGAAACTGCACCTTGGCCATCCAGCCGAGCCATGGGTGGGCCAGCCCGGTGAAGTCAAGGAAAAGCAGACTGATGCCGATGAAAAACAACACGGCAAGCACTATTCTTACCGTGCGTAAGCTTATGTGATGACCTTTGGTTTTTGACATAGATTGAAGGTAAAGTGTTTTAAGTCAAATGCAAAGATAATATAAAATCCTCAATCTCGGGCATTTATTTTTACCTCCCCCCTCTAAAATAGTGGTGAAATAATAAGGAAAAGCAGTGAAGCTCCCCGCGGCATCAACATTCAGCCATGGATGAGTCTTGGCGCATACCACCTCTCCCAAATAAATAACGATGCAGAGAAGTCGCCTGAGCGTCACTCTGCATCGTTATTTATTTTGTGGGGTGGATGAGCGGGGCTATTCCTCCTTGAGGGGGTTCCAGCCCTGGGCGCGGATAGGTATCTCGGCACCGTCGCGGGTTATCATGGCGCAACCGAGGTCTGCCTTGGTGATGTGGCCTATCACCTTGACGCCGGGGAGCTTGGTGATCTCTTCGTGGGCATGCAGCGGCACGGTGAAGAGCAGCTCATAGTCCTCGCCGCCGTTCATGGCCGCTGTCACGAGGTTCATGCCCAGCTCCTCGGCCATGACGGCTGTCTGGTAGTCGATGGGGATGCGGTCTTCATAGACGCGGCATCCGGCATGGCTGGCCGTGCAGATATGCAGCAGCTCAGAGACAGTCCGTCGCTGATGTCCATCATCGATGTCGGCTTTATGCCTGCCTGGCCAGCTCCTCTACGATATCCTTGCGGGCCTCGGGCTTGAGCTGACGCTCTACGAGGTATTCCTTGCCGGCGAAGTCGGGCACAAAGTCTTGTCGTCCGCCCGATGCTGCTTTCTCGCGCTCGAGCAGCTGGAGGCCCATGTAGGCCGCGCCGAGGTCGCCGCTGACGCATATAAGGTCGGTGTCCTTGGCACCGTCGCGGTAGACGATGCTGTCGCCGGGGGCATCGCCGATGACGGTGATGCTGATGACGAGGCCTTGGCGCGATGACGAGGTGTCGCCACCCACAAGGTCGACGCCATATACCTCACACGCGAGCTTTATACCGGCGTAGAGCTCCTGGATGTGCTCGACGGTAAACCGCTTGGAGATGCCCAGCGACACGGTGATCTGGCGCGGGGTGCCGTTCATGGCATACACATCAGAGAAGTTGACCACTGCAGCCTTATAGCCCAAGTGCTTGAGAGGCACATAAGTGAGGTCAAAGTGGACATTCTCGAGCAGGAGGTCGGTCGACACCAGCAGGTCGGTGTCGTGATATCGCATCACGGCGCAATCGTCGCCCACGCCACGGCGCGACGACTCATTGGTGAGCTTGATGCCGTCGGTGAGCTTGTGGATGAGGCCAAATTCGCCTAACTGTGAAATTTCAGTTTCCATTATTTATATTATTAGCATCGTTTTACCATCTCGGTGATGATGGCGACGGTGGTGGGCTGGGCGGTGACGGCAGCCTTCTGCACCTCTTCGTGAGAGGGCACTTCGGTGATATCCTTGCCGCCGAGGTCGGTGATGACCGAGACGCCAAAGACTCGCATGCCGGCATGATTGGCCACGATGACCTCAGGCACGGTCGACATGCCCACAGCGTCGCCGCCGATTACGCGGAAATACTCATATTCGGCCGGAGTCTCGAATGTGGGGCCGGTAACGCCTACATACACACCGTGCATCAATCTGAGTCCCTTTTCAGCGGCTATGCCGTCGGCCAAGGCCACGAGGTCTTTACGATAGGCTTCGGTCATAGCGGGGAAGCGGTCGCCGAGCTCGTTGTAGTTCTTGCCGCGGAGGGGATTTTCGGGGAAGAGGTTGATGTGGTCGGTGATAATCATCACGTCGCCCACGCGGAACTCCTTGTTCATGCCGCCGGCAGCATTTGACACAAAAAGGGTGTTAACGCCCAGGGCTTTCATCACTCTCACGGGGAAGGTGACCTGCTTCATGTCATAGCCCTCGTAGTAGTGGAAACGCCCCTGCATGGCCATGACGGGCTTGCCGCCGATGACGCCGAAGATGAGGTTGCCGCTGTGGCCCTCGACGGTGGAGACGGGGAAGTTGGGGATTTCGGAGTAGGGGATTACTATCTTGTTGTCGATGTGGTCAACGAGGGGGCCGAGGCCAGTGCCGAGGATGATGCCGAGGTGGGGCATGTCGCTTACGCGTGAACGGATGTAGTCGGCTGTCTGCTTGATTTTTTCTAACATGGTTGTATAGTTTTTTAGGTTATATAAATGTTATCTGAGGAATGGGTTGTGGGCCTTCTCACGGCCTATGGTGGTCTCGCCGCCATGGCCGGGTAGCACCACGGTGTCGGGCGGCAGTGTCAGCAGCCCGGTCTTGATTGAGTTGATGAGCTGGTCGTGGTTGCCACGAGGCACATCGGTGCGGCCAATGCTGTCAGGAAAGAGTGCGTCGCCGGTGAACACCACGCCATTTTGCTCGCTGTAGAGGGCGATGCTTCCGGGAGAGTGGCCGGGTACGTTGATTACCGTAAGGCGGCTGTCAGGCCCGAGCACTATTTCATCGCCGGCCTTGAGGTTGACATCCACAGTGACATCGTCGAGGTCAAGCGGCAGGTGAAACATGCGAGCCTGGGCGGTGCGGGTCGAGCCCAAGAAATTGTCGGCCTCGCTGCCCTCGAGCATGAGACCATATTTGCTCTTGACATGACCATAGCCAAAGGTGTGGTCGATGTGAAGATGGGTGATAATCATGTGGGTGAGAGTGAGGCCGTTTTTAACGATGAAATCGTCAATAGCCTTCTCCTCCTGCCCGTCGAGCATCCCCGGGTCGATGATGGCGGCCTCACGGGTGGTCTCGTCATATACGATATAGGTGTTTTCGCCAAACATGTTGAAAACAAACCGTGAAATCTTCATAATAAGTGCCGTGGAAAATTATAATTCAACATAAAGCAATTTCTTGGTCTCGAAAAACTCCTCGCTATACCAGTCGCTCAGAGGCACCTCAAGCACAGGCATGTTGACACCGCTCACCTCTCCGTCGAGGTCGCCACCCTTGAGCACGATGAGGCCGTTGGGGAGCTTGGAGGAGTCTTTGGCAGCGATATTCTTGCGTATCAGCGGGAGCAATGCCTCAAGGCGCATCACGGCACGGCTCACGACAAAGTTGTGCTTGTCGCGGCATTCGCCGATGTCGCCATGCTGGAAGGTGACATTTTTTAGCCCCACCGCCGAGGCAATCTCGGTAGCGACACGTATCTTCTTGCCAATACGGTCGATGAGATGGAAGCGGCAGTCGGGCCACATGATGGCAAGCGGTATGCCGGGAAATCCCCCTCCGGTGCCCATGTCGAGAAAGGTTGTGCCGGGAGCCGGGGTGAAAAAGCGGGCGATAGCCAGCGAGTGCAGGATGTGGTGGGTGTAGAGATTGTCGATATCCTTGCGTGAGATGACATTGATTTTCTCATTCCAGTCACGATAAAGCGGCCCCAGCATGCGCAGTTGCTCGATTTGCACCGGGGTGAGACCGGGAAAATATTTAAGTATTTCCTCCATAATAAATTGAAACGTTTCCGGGATATTAAAAGTTTGGCCGGAATATATATTTGTTGATACAAAAATAATAAACCTTGGCCAAATAGACAAGTAGAGAGGGAAAAACCGAATGAAAAAGATGGGTGGTGCTGCTAAAGTATGTTAAAAAACATGTTTTTTTGGACATCACCTATTGCAGGTCCAAAAATAATCCTTACCTTTGCATCAGTTTTTCATGGTATTAGATTTAAGGTAAGAAGATTATTCGTCGTGATGACGAGTAATTTTTTTTTATTTATGCCTCTTTATTTCTGCTTATTTTGCGCTAACTGACTGAGCTATTAGTCTTTATGGCGGTAATGCAATAATGGGATGCCCCACTTTGGGGGCTGTGGACTTGTCCAAATCACTACTTTTTCAGGTTTTTTATTTTCTGTTTTCTTGTCGGAAAATCATCGTTAATTTTCCTCTAAATCATTGCTTAAATGGTTAATATATCAGCAGTTATAGTCCCGGCCAAAAAACTTGGTGACATGCTCTAAACCTATCGCTGAGGGCTCTTAACTTGGTGAACCGATGGTTTTATAATTTGGTTATATTGACATGAGAGTATTAATTTTGTAATTATAAAGTAAATTGGTAGTTATAAAGTAAAGAGGTGATGAAGCGTAGTCTTATAGCGTTGGCGATAGGTACATTTGCCCTTGGTATAGCTGAATTCGGGATGATGGGTTTGCTCGGCGATGTAGCTCATGGCGTGAATGTGGATATAGTCAAGGCCGGTCATTTTATTTCGGCTTATTCGTTAGGGGTTGCAATAGGAGCCCCTATTCTTGTGTTGTTGCGTAATATGCCGCTACGTCGTGTGCTGTTGTGCCTTGCGGCTATGATTGCAGTGGGTAATATGATGGTGGCTTTATCCATGAGCTATGAAATGATTGTTGTGTCACGTTTCATCTCAGGGCTTCCTCACGGTGCTTTCTTTGGCGCGGGCTCGATTGTGTGCACTCAGATTGCTGAGAAGGGTAAGGGCGCATCGGCGGTGGCAGTGATGGTAGGAGGGATGACTGTGGCTAATGTGGTGGGTGTGCCGGGAGCGACCTTCCTGGGCAATTGCTTGTCGTGGCATCTGGCTTTTGGTGTGATAGCATTTTGTGGAGTCTTGGCGTGGATTGGGATAAGGTGTTGGGTGCCTGAGTTGAAGCCTCTTGATAATAGAGGAGGGATTAAGGGGGAGTTCAGGTTTTTGCGTAATCCTGCGCCATGGCTTATCTATGGAGGTGTGTTTTTTGGGCAGGCGAGTGTGTATTGCTGGTTGAGCTATATCGACCCTATCATGACCCGTGTGGGTGGTTTTACTGCAGCCGATATGACATGGATTATGATGATTGTAGGTGCCGGTATGGTGGCGGGTAATATTGTGTCGGGGCATCTTGCCGATAGATATGGTGCACCAAGGGTGAGTGGCCTCGCATCATTGATGGTGGCCTTTATAATGGTGGCGATATATTTTACGGTTGGAGATAAGACGGTGTCGGCTATAGGGGCGTTTCTTGCTCCGGCGATGCTTTTTGCCATAGGAGGCCCTCTTCAATATGCCATCGTAAAGTATTCCAAAGGAGGGGAGATGCTTGGAGGTGCCGGTATTCAGATTGCTTTCAACGTATCAAATGCTTGTGCTGCGTTTTTGGGCGGAGCTGTTATCAATATGGGCTTGGGCCTGGCGTCGCCCACACTTGCCGGTGTGCCGCTTGCGGTCGTAGGGGCTATGATGCTTTTCATAATGTATAGAAAGTATGGCCGATGAGTGATGGGATGTTGATGCCATTCTTTGCTTAATCGTGGTTTTTTTGCTAAATTTGTCGCATAAATTGAAAAACGTATATATATTATGGTAAAACCGGGCGATGTCGTGCGCTACCTCAATGATGTGGGTGGCGGCACAGTGTTGAGAATAGAAGGCAATATGGCAATCGTTGACGATGAGGGGTTTGAGACTCCCGTTCTGGTCAGGGAATGTGTTGTTGTGGGGCAGGCTGCCCCTCCCAAGCCCAAGGCTCCGGCCTCGGTGACCGCTGTGGCACCGCCCCCCAAGGCTAAGGCACCTGAGGCTGTGGCACCGCAGCCCGAGCTCACATCGAGAGATATTGAGGAGACAGCCGAGGGTGACTCGATAAATCTCGTGGTGGCATTTGAACCGGCTGATATAAAGCATCTCTCGGTTACTACCTATGATGCCTATCTTGTCAACGACTCAAATTATTTCCTATATTTCACCTTGTTGCACCGTGCATCTGACCAGACTCAATGGTCAACTCTCTATGCCGGCATCGTGGAGCCCAATATCCAGCTGCTTTTGGCCGAGATAGCACCCGACGACCTGCCGGGGATGGATCATCTGGCCGTGCAGTATATTGCATTCAAGCGTGATCGTGATTTCAGCCTCAAGGCTCCCGGAGCAGTTGAGTATAAGCTCGATACCACCAAATTTTTCAAGCTCCATTGTTTCAAGGAGAGTATCTATTTTGACATGCCGGTGATAGCTCTCGATATCGTCAAGGATGATGTGCCGGTGAAGCCTCACTCGGTAGATGCCCGGGAACTTGAGCGTGGCCTCCGTGCCAAGAAGGCAATCGACCGCCGCAAGCCCGTGCGCCGCCCCGTGGTAAAGCGCAACGACCGTCGTGAGGGCGACACCATTGTCGTGGATCTGCATATCACCGAGCTTCTCGACTCGATACGTGGCCTTTCGGCTGCCGACATGCTCAATCTCCAGGTCGATGAATTCCGCCGCGTGATGGATGCCAATCTGCGTCATGTGGGGCAGAAGATTGTCTTCATCCACGGCAAGGGAGAGGGAGTGTTGCGCTCGGCCCTGATGAAGGAGCTCAACCACCGCTACAAGGGGCATGATGTGCAGGATGCCTCGTTTAAGGAGTATGGGTTTGGCGCCACCCAGGTCACCATCAAGCAGCTGAAATGATACTGTGTTTCTCGGGTAACGGCAACTCAGCAATGGTAGCGAGGTTGCTGTCATCTCATCTCGGCGACGAGGTGACGATGTTGCGTGCCCCGCTCGTCAATAATCCAGCCGAGGCTCGTTTTGGCAAAGATATTGGCCGTGTGGTGTGGGTGCTTCCTGTCCACTCATGGGGCATCCCGGTGGCGGTGAGACGGTTTGTCAAGTCTCTTGGTAATGATGCTTTCTCAAGCACAACGTTGCATCATCTTGTGCTCACCTGCGGCGACGACTGCGGTAAAGCCCACCGGATGTGGCGCAACATGATCGAGGCTCACGGATGGCCTACAGCCGGATGTCACTCGGTGCAGATGCCCAACACTTACACGCTGCTGCCGGGATTTGATGTCGACGCTCCCTCTCTCGCCAAGGCCAAGCTTGATGCCGCTCCGGCGCGAGTTGCGGCCATAGCCTCAGTTATAGGGGAGGGGACAGCTGCCGACGATGTGGTGGAGGGCTCGATGCCACAGCTGAAGACATCGGTGGTATATCCATTGTTTGAACGCTATGACATCCACCCCTCCAAGTTCAGGGCATCGGAGCTATGTGTGGGGTGCACCCGGTGTGCCCGGGTGTGTCCGCTCGACAATATTACAATTAAAGATGGGCGCCCTCAGTGGGGAGGTGACTGCACCCAGTGCATGGGGTGTTACAATGTGTGTCCACAGCGTGCTATCGACTATGGTCGCCGTTCCCGAGGCAAAGGTCAATATTTCAACCACTGACCATCCTTATCCCTGTCCCTGTCCTGTATACAGAAAAAATACAACCTCATAAGAGCTGAGTCTTTATGAGGTTGTTTTAGTTATACACTCTATGGCCATTATCGGGCGAGAGAGAGGTTGAATGAGATGCCATAGGAGGTGTTGGTAGTGGGGTAGGATGAGTTGGATACCACGGGGGTGTTGACCTGATGGTCAAAGAACATGGCCATTGTCAATCGCTTGGAGAGAACATAGCTTGCGGTGAAGTTGATTGAGAAAGTCTTGGCACCACCGGTGGCTTGTGCGTAATTGTTCTCGATGCGACGTATCAAGGCTTGGGTCTGCTGATAGGAGAAGTCGGCATTGACGGTGAGGTCGTTGCTCACTCCCTTCTGGGATCCTTTCATCTTCAGGATGGTATTGAATCCTATAATCTTGTATCCGGCGCCGACGGTGATGCCACGGGTTGTGGCCTCGACCACCTGGCCGGCCGAGGTGTTGAGGGTGAGGGTGCGCTGGTCGCGGTACTCACAGTTGAATGTCATCTCATTTTTGAGGGTAGCGTTGAGGCCGATGAGGGGAGCAAATTTCTCGGTAATGGCTACCGACGAGATGTTGTAGGGTGACGATGGGATGGGCTGGCCGGTGAGCTCGTCGAGCGTGAAGCCCATGTCGCCGTCTACGGTAATCCAGTTGAGATAGGATGAGTAGGACCCCACGCTGTAGGTACATTGATAGGCATGTGACAGGCTGAAGCTCTTAAAGAAGTTTTTCATATTTCCCAATTGCAGGAGACCGTCATAGGTCACACGCCAGTTGGGCAAAATCTTGGCTACGCCGGGGAATGGCTCAAGATACTGCTTGGAGGCATCGGTGCCGGTGTATGCCGCCAGGAATGCCGGGATGAGCACGTCGGAGCCGGTGGAGCTGATGGTGCCCACCTCGGGGCTGAATGGCTTGCCGGCGTGCATCGAGCCCTCGAGGAAGCCTGCATTGGGGTAGCTGACACCTCGGTAAAGCCCCTCATAGCGGGTGGCAATGACGGGGATATTGCGCAGGAACTGGTTAAACGCCTCGCTGTTGTACCCGTCATCGGCCTTGCTGCCCTTGAGAGAGGTGGCGATGGCGCAGTGGGTCTTGGTGAAACTTCCGGCGAGGGTTACCGGCATGTCGGCATACATGAATTGTATCTGCTTGGTGCGGTTGTCGGTGCGGTTGCCGGTAAGTGTGATTTTGAGCCCGCGTATTGGCTCGAGTGTCAACTCAAGGTTGAGCTCGGTGGTGTTGGAGTAGAGAGCCGGTGATGTCTGGCCATTGTCGGTGAGCAGCCAGCCACGATCTTTGGCCTTGTAGATATAATCCTCGCCGGTGAAACCGAATGCAAAGTCAAGACCCGGCGACATGGGGCCGTAGGCTGTCGACTGGCCGAATATATCGCCAATCTCGGGGTTGAACAGCGGCAGGCTGAGGGAGCGGGTGTTGCGCCAGCGTACACTTGCGCTGCGCGGGCTCATGATGAAGCGGAGGGCATAGTCGCCCACATCGCGCCACTTGCTGCGATCTTCTTTGGATTGCTCAGAGATGACAAACTTGTAGTTGCCCTCGGCACGGGTGAGAATCTCGATGGAGTTGGCGTCGATAGTCTTGAACTTCACCGGCAGCGGTTTGCCTGAAGTGTCGGTGACGCTCACCTTCAGTTTCTTGTTGCGCAGGTTGTGCTTGATGGTGAGAGTAGTGTCGGGCTTCATCTCATAGGTGCGCTCAAATTTTTTCACCTTGTTGGCCGCACTGGCACTCTGGTTGGCGCGGGAGTTGTTGCGGCTTGAGGATGAGAAGCGGGTGTTGATATCCTTGAGATATTTTACCTTGTTAAACATTCCTTCAAAGTTGATGCGGCCATCGGCGCTCCATGCAGCCTGGTTGGCGATGCTGTTGCCCACATTGATGTCGTCAATGGTGGCACCACGGTCCCAGCGGTAGGTGGCGTTGTAGCTTACATTGGCGGTGAGGAAGTCGAGCACAGGGATGCGGTTGAACGGGGCTTTGTAGGAGCCGGTGAATGTCTGGTTATAGGCCCAGGGGGTACCGAGAGAGAGGATTGACTGCAGCACGGTGTCTTTCCACTCCTTATATTTATCGGGGAAGAGCTTGCGGTTGACTTGCCCGATAGGCTCCTCGATGCGAGCCGAGGTGTTGGAGTTGAACGAGAAATTAAGTGTCTTGGTGAGGTTCCAGGTGATTGAGAACTGGCGGTCCCACAAGAAGTTTTTGCTCACCATCACCGGCAGGCGGAAATCGACATCAATCTCTGAGCGTGTCTGCTGCTCGTAGTAGTAGCGCGACATGTTGGTGAGGAATGAGATGTTGTTGGGGAGCCAATTGAGTTCCCAGTCCTTGAAAAACTTGAGGTTTTTGTTTTTGGACTTGATCCATCCAAAAGGCTTCAACCCCTTGATGTAGGGTGAGTATTGATATTGGAAGCTGCCGCGGTAGTCGCTGGTGCTCTCATACTCGGTGGTGGGGTCGTTTTTGTATTGCTTGTTGAATGAGAAGTTGAGCGTGAAGTTGGCTGGGTCCCAGGGCATGGGTGTCTTACTCTTGACATCAAATTTCAGGCCCGAAATAGAGAAGTTGTTGATTGTAGTTTCCTCGATTGCAAATGCCTTGATTGAATCGCGTTGCTGGTCGGTGTTGCAGGCATCGAGTGCATCCTTGAGCTTGACATCCTGGTCAAGAGGATTGTATTTGGGCGTGGTTTTCTCCTTGGAGTAGGAGTAATAGACGGGCGCGCGCATCTTGGCTCCCTCGGGGAGGAAGCGGCCGAGGTCGGCCTGCACGGCAAAGTTGTAACGCTCATAATCGTCCATGCGGCGCTCGTTGAGCCCCTGGTCGACACCACCAAATCCGGCGGTCTCGATGTGGGCACCGAGGTTGACGGTGGCGATGTCGCTGATGCCGAGGTTCATCGTGCCCTTGGCGGCCCATCCGCCCTCGCTGTTGAAGTCGGTGACACGCAATTCATTGACCCATATTGTGCCATCTTTCATTGTCGAGGAGTTGTTGCGCACACCGATGAGCATCACCCTGACGTCGCTCAACGATGGGTTACCGAGCACGGCGATGCGGTTGCGCTCGTTGTCGGGGTCGCGACCGGTGAACACCACGCCATAACCTACACCCGTCTGGCCCTGCATCTTGGCCTCGTTGCGTTGCTTTTTGAGGTTGACGAGAGTCTGGAGGTCAAAGTTCATGTAGTTGGCGTCGGGCCACACGATGCGGCGGTCACTTGGAGAGTCGTTGTTGTATTTTCCAAACGGGGTGAGTTCGAGTGGCACCTCATATTCATAATAGTTATTTTTGACATCAGAGCCGAGGCGCACAAACACTGACAGCTCGCCCGAGTGGAGATTGGTGATGTTGTCGATGAGGCTCTCACCGTGTATAAACATCTGCAGTCGCTCATAGTTGCGCAGGTCGAGCTGGGTGTTTTTGTAGACACCGCGTGCGTCACCGGCCTGGAGACCGCTGACGGTCATCGACATCGACTGCTCGTTGAGCTGCACAATCTGCTGCTGTCCCGGGTCGGAGATGCGGGTGACACCGGGAGGGAGCACATAGTTGACAGGCTCACGTCCGGCATTTTCCTCGATGTTGATTACCGACATGTCGAGCGAACCCTCGGCGGGAGCGTCGCCACGATTGTTTAGGTTGAAGTCATAGTTGCGCCATTCGCCACGCACCAGGTCGAGGGTGGCAAATCGCAGGTGGGTCACCTGCTTGAAGCCAGTCATGAAAATGCGGGCAAAACGTATCGTGGAGAAGTCCTGGATACCACCTACAGCTTTCTCAAATTCGCTCAAGGGTATCTTGAACTGATACCACTCAACCTCCTGGTCCTTACCATCGCGGGTGGCAACCCAGGATACTTGCTTGTCGGCGATGAAGTTTTTGCCCACCACGAGGTCCTCGGGACGCATCGAAATGTGATATTGAAAGTAGCGCTCATACTCGTTGAGCGTGTTGTCCTGGTTGATATCCTCGACATCAGGCAATGCGCGTGACGATTGATACAAGGGATCGGAAGCATCTTCGGGTGAAAGCGAGTTGCCCTCGACACCGTTGTAGTGCTTGTAGCGCTCAAGGATGCCGAGGCGCTGCTCGTCATAGTCATAACCGCGGTAGAAGTGATAGTTGTCGCCCGCAGGGTCATTGAAAGGTGAGAACTGGTCATCCTGCATCGCGGCTACAGTGGCGGGGTTGAGCTTGCGGCGCAATTCGTCGAGATAATTGGAATAGCTCGGGAAGTTAAACTCGTCATTGTTCCTGAGCCCGTCGAGACCCACATCCTGTACCGGACGCGAGCCGGCATTGTTGTCAAAGGCATAGGTCATCGAGTTTTGGGTGGATACCCGTCCCCACACAGTGGAGGTCATATATTGGTCGTTGCCGTCATAGGGCACGCCGTTTTCATAGGACTTCAAGCCGTCTTTGAGGATATCCTCGCTCATCTCGCCGAGATTGAAATAGAGGTCGCCACCGTCGAGATTGGGGTTGTCGGGGTCGATGAAGGGGTTCATGAGCCAGAACTGGATATACTCGATGTTGGATTGCTCGAAGTTGGTGTTGTCGAGCTTGCGCATGATGCCACCCCAGCGGCGCTCGGGATTGAGCAGCGAGCCGTTTTCATCGATGTTGGTCGCATCGAGGTTGTAGGGACCGCGCTCGGTGGGGTAGAACGATAGGTTGAGTGTCTGGATTGTCGACGACTCGCCGGCCGAGAGTTGACGGCCGGGGAAAATCTCTCGTGAGGTTACCTCGCGCACGTAGGGGTTGGACAGCTGAGCGAGGTCGCTCTTGATATATCCGGGAGCAAGCGACGAGTTGCGCTGGGTAAACATGCGGTCGATATAATACCATGACAGCAACGCGCGGTTTTTGCCATAGTCGATATTGTTGGAGAGTGAAGCCTCGGGGAACAGGGCATCAGGTGAGTTGTCATACGGGGTCGATGCCAGGAACCATGAATAGGGTGAGCGCAGGTCAATCCATGTCTGTGACGACTCAAAGTCATCTATATAGGAGCTGCCTCGGTTGGAGCCTGACTGTGACTGATGGGGGATGAGCTGGGCAAATTCACCCTGAATGCTGAATGTCGACGGGGTGGTGGCGTTGACCGTGGGTATCTTGTTGAGAAGATTGTTGAGCCAGTAAAACTTGGTGTTGTAGGCAAAGTTGGCACCCCACATCGTGTTGTTGACAATCTCGTCACCGATGTTTACCTTTTCAGTGAGTGCTTTCTCAGAGAAGTGCAACAGCGTGGCACCGATATTGAAGTTGGGGTTGAACTGGTAGTTGAGGTCGAGGCCCAACAGGGTCTTGCGCTGGGTCGAGAAGAGCGACTGGTTTTCAAGGGTGACGTTGATGCTCTGACCCGAGTCGATGATCGATTGATTGGTGATGGTGACTATACCCATTGTGTAGTCGACGGTATAATCGCTGTTTTCGGCAAGCGTCACACCACCGGCGGTGACAACCACCGAGCCTCGTGGCACATTCATGGCGTTGAGCCTGATCTGTGAGCCCGACGATGCCTGATACTGGCCTGTGAGGATAAACTTGTTTTTGTCGGCAAACTGTCGCGCCACAGTCAATGTTGAGTCATAAAGCTCCTTGTAGACATATTGCCGGGCCAAGACGGGGTCGCCGATTGCTTGTTCGAGGTGGGCGCCAAAGGGCTCGGCTACGGGGAATATCACCTTGCCTGTTGAGGGGATGATGGTGTAGCCGTCGATGAAGTCAAAGAAGCCGTCGGGGTTGCTCTGCTCGTTGGTGTCGAGGCGGTCAAGGTTCATCACCTGCAGCAGCGGCTTCTCGCTGATTGAGGGTACCGGCAGATAGTTGATTTCGGTGCCGGTGGTGTCGCTGAGATACTTGATGTTGAGTCTGAAATTCTGTTTCTGCACCTGATAGGCACCGAGAGAATAGACGTTCTTCATCATCAGTCGCCACATCGGAGCCTTGGTCGACTGGGTGGTGCTCTTGAGCATTTTTACAAACAGTGCCTGGTCGGTGGAGGTGATGTCGCTTGAGAACTCACCCACCTGATACACTTTGCCGTTGAGGGTGTATTCATAGGCAATGCCCAACACCTCGTCGGCGTTGAGCGATGACTTGATTGATATATAACCCAGGGTAGAGTTTATAGTGTATTCTGACTCGCTGAGCAACCTTGCGCTCTCAACTTTCTCATAGTCGATGCCACCACGGATACCGTAGGCCGACAGCGGCTCAAGCACCTGGGTCACAGCGTTGATGTTACGCGCATCGGGATATTGTTCCTTGATGGTCGAGAGCAGGTTGTTGGAGGCGTTGGCAGGATTGGGGAGGGCAACATCGGGTGTCCAGTGGCTGTTGTTGAGACTCGACGACTCGCCGAGGTCCATAAATGCGATGATGTTGCGAGCCTGGTTGTAGTTGGAGGTCTTGTTGGTCACCCACACCTCACAGCGTGTAATCTTGATGCCTGAAGCCACATAGGGAAGCTTGGCAGCAAAACGGTCGTAATTTTTATAGAAGTATTGCCCGAGGAAGAAGTGACGGTTTTGGTCATACTCGTCGGCGTTGACCGAAAACTCGGTTGTCTGTGCACCACCTTTTGAGCTTACGCTCTTGGACTCAGAGTTTTGCTGCGACACCAGCGCCGTGGCTGTGAGTTTGCCAAATTGCAGCTGGGTCTTGATACCAAACAGTGCCGTAGAGCCCCTGATGAGCGACGACCCGGTGGTCATTGACACATTACCGGCCTCGATTGACTTGACAATGTCATCCTCGCCGCCCTCATATCCGAGCTTGAGGTTTTTGGAGTCAAAGTCAAATGTCGCATCGGTGTTGTAGGTCATGTTGAACTTCAGCGGTCGCCCACCGAGGCATTGATTGTGGCCTGTATCTTCTGGTCGAAATCAAAGTAGGTCTTGCGCCGCGATGTGAGCGAGAGGGCCGGGTTGTCGGTCTTGTTGGACTTGATGCCCATCGACACCTGCACTGAGCCTTGTGTCTTCAATTGCACTCCACCCGGGCCGAAGATTTTTTCCAACGGACCCAGAGCAAAGTTCATGTCTAGGATGTTGAACGCTTCTTTCTGCTTGCCATTGGCCAGCTCGGCATTCTTCTGCCGATAATAATCGGCCATCGAGCGACGCATCTGCCAATCGTTATATTGCTGAGGAGTAAGTATATAAGGGGTTGAAATGACTTCGTCGCCAAGCATCATTCTCACGACAAACATACCCGAGAGGATGTCATATTGCACATCGGTCTTGATGTTGGACGGGGTGCTTAGGTCGGTCGAAAATTCATCGGCCAAGAGGTCTTCATAGGTGTGGGGCACCAGAGGACCCACCTTAAACGGTAGCGGCACCGAGTCCATGGGCGCCGACCCTGACGCCAACGACTGTGGATAGTAGGGAGCCGGCGGGGTGAAAGGCTCGGGAGTCTTATATTGTGCTACGGCAAAAAACGACAAGGCGCTCACCACTGTCATGACGACAATGGCGGCAACAAGACGATAGTGAAAATGACGTTTTTTACTCACTTTTTTCCATTAAAATCAAGCGTCGGCATCAAGCCGGGCTGTAGCCGTCACATCATTGCAAGAGCTTGCTTGATAGCATTTTCCACCTTGATGTCGGGCGTGCTTTCAAATATCTTCTTCAGTGCCTTGGACGATTGCTGGCGTGAGAACCCGAGCATCACAAGGGCTGCCATGGCCTCTTCCTGCACCTCAGAGGTGTCAATTGACTGTACTAATAACGCATCGTCACCCACATTTATTTTATCCTTGAGGTCAACAATTATGCGCTGGGCAGTTTTGGAGCCAATCCCTTTTACCCCTTTGAGCCGGGCGAGATTGCCCGAGGCTATCACCGAGCCCAGCTCTGATGACGGGATTGCCGAGAGTATCATGCGGGCAGTGTTGGCACCCACGCCGCTCACACCTATGAGCTGTCGGAACAGCTCCCGCTCCCGCTCCTCGAGAAAACCATAAAGGAGGTGGGCATCCTCGCGTATAATTTCGTGGGCCAGCATCTTGACTTGCTTCGCCCCCTCGAGCCGGGTGTAGCAATTGAGCGTGATGTTGAGCTGGTAGCCGACACCACCGGCCTCAACAACAATATAGGTGGGGGTGAGCTCGTCGACTGTGCCTTTAATATATTCTATCATTGCTTGATTGTTTTTTGGGGGAAATGGATGTTTTTTTGTGTGGAAGTCGCAAAAATAAGCAATAAGATTGGATTGGGCAAGATTCTCGATTTTGCTGCCTATATTATTAATGTGGATTTTTTTTGTATCTTTGTGGAAATTTTCTGAATTATAGCTTATGAGCGACGATATAACACCGGTTGACCCCGAAGAACAAGACAAGACTACTCCCGATGGCGAGCTTGAGGCCGAGGAGCTTCAGGAGCGTGAAGGAGAGATGGCGGAGGCTGTCGAGGATGCCTCTGAAAGCAAAAAGATGAGTCACGGCATGCTGCAAAATGCCTCTGATGCTCTCAAATATCACTTGCGCGGCATGTATCAGAGCTGGTTTCTCGACTATGCGAGCTATGTGATACTCGAGCGCGCCGTGCCCCACATCGAGGATGGCCTCAAGCCTGTGCAGCGACGCATCCTCCACTCGATGAAGACGCTCGACGACGGCCGCTCAACAAGGTGGCCAACATCGTGGGCAACACCATGCAGTATCACCCCCATGGCGATGCCTCGATCAACGATGCCCTTGTGCAGCTCGGACAAAAGGATCTGCTTGTGGAGACTCAGGGTAACTGGGGTAACATCCTCACCGGCGCCTCGGCTGCGGCAGGCCGTTATATCGAGGCCCGACTTTCCCAATTTGCACTTGATGTACTCTACAATGCCAAGGTGACTGAGTGGACACTCAGCTACGACGGCCGCAAGAAAGAGCCGGTGACACTCCCGGCCAAGTTTCCGTTGCTGCTGGCTCAGGGTGTCGAGGGTATAGCAGTGGGATTGTCGTCCAAGATATTGCCTCACAATTTCAACGAAATACTTGATGCCGCTGTGGCCTATCTGCGTGGCGAGGAGTTTGTGCTTTACCCCGACTTTGTCACCGGCGGCTTTATTGATGTCTCCCGTTATAATGATGGCGAGCGCGGTGGCTCGGTCAAAATCAGAGCCAAGATTGAGAAGGTCGACAACAAGACACTCGCTATTACCGAGATACCCTATGGCAAGACCACCGGCACGCTGATTGACTCGATACTCAAGGCCTTTGAGTCGGGTAAAATAAAGATACGCAAGGTCGATGACAACACCGCCGAGCACGCCAACATACTGGTGCATCTGCTGCCGGGCACGTCATCCGACCGCACCATCGACGCCCTCTATGCCTTTACCGACTGCGAGGTGTCGGTGTCGCCCAACTGCTGTGTCATCTCCGACAACAAGCCCCATTTCCTCGGAGTGAGCGATGTGCTGCGCCACAATGTCGACACCACCCGCGACATCCTGCGCCGCGAGCTTGAGATACAGCTCGGCGAGGTGAGGGAGCAGCTGTATTTTGCATCTCTTGAGCGCATATTTATCGAGGAGCGCATCTATAAAGACAAGGGATTTGAACAGAGCAAGTCAAAGGAAGAGGCCATACGCCACATCGACAAGCGTCTCGAGCCCTTCAAGCCTTCCTTCCTGCGCGAGATTACCGATGATGACCTTTTGCGCCTGCTTGAGATAAGGATGGCCCGCATCATACGCTACAACGTGGATCAGGCCGAGGAGCTTATTGCCACGTATAAAGACCGCATCAGTGACCTTGAGTTTAAGCTCGCTCACTTGACCGAGTACACCATCGAGTGGTATCAGGGCCTGAAAGAGAAATATGGCCACAATTATCCGCGCCACACGGTGATAAGAGGGTTTGACAATATCCAGGCTGCCACTGTAGCCGAGGCCAATGAGAAACTCTACATCAACCGCGAGGAGGGATTTGTGGGCACCGGCCTGAAAAAAGATGAGTTGTTGTGCACATGCTCGTCGATTGACGATATCATCATCTTTTATAAGGATGGCCGCTACAAGGTGACCAAGGTGCAAGACAAGATGTTTGTGGGCAAGGGTGTGATCCATGTGGCAGTCTTTACCCGCAACGATGCTCGCACTATCTACAATGTAATCTATCAGAATGGCCGTGGCGGAGCCTTCATGATGAAGCGATTTGCTGTGACAGGTATCACCCGCGACAAGGAGTATAACCTCACTCCGGGTAAGCCCGGCACCAAGGTGTGCTGGTTTACAGCCAATCCCAACGGCGAGGCCGAGGTGGTGAAAGTCACCCTCAAGCCCAAGCTGAGGCTTAAAACATTGCAGTTTGATGTCGACTTCGGCGAGTTGGCTATCAAAGGCAAGGGTGCTATTGGCAATATCGTGACCAAAAATGATGTGCAGCGATTCTCTCTCAAGGAGAAAGGCACCTCGACGCTCGGTGGCAGGCAGGTGTGGTTTGACCGCGATGTGCTCCGCCTCAATTATGATGGACGTGGTGACTATCTCGGGGAGTTCATGGGCGAGGACCATATCCTTGTCATCACCCGCGACGGCGAGTTTTTTACCACCACTTTCGACGCCTCCAATCACTATGACGATGGCATCCTGATAATCGAGAAATTTAACCCCGAGAAGGTGTGGACCGCCGTGCTGTATGATGCTGACCAGAAATTTACTTACATCAAGCGCTTCCCCCTCGAGTTGTCGGCCAGGAAGCAACGTTTTATTGGCGACAACCCCAAGTCGACGCTGATAGCCCTGAGCGATATGGCCGGAGTGAAATTTGATATCACATTTGGCGGCGACGATGCCGAGCGCGAGCCCCTCGCAATTGATGCTGAGGAGTTTATCGGTGTCAAGTCATTCAAGGCCAAGGGTAAACGAGTGAGCAACTACACGGTCGACACCGTCACAACCATAAATCCTGAGCCCTCACCCGTGGCTACTGAGCAGCAAGGTGAAGTGGTCGATAGTGATCCTGCCGAGGATGATGGTGATACCGACGAAAATCAGCCCGCTCTGTTCTGAAAATGAGGTGCTTTACTATTATATGGCTGCTTGTGGCAGTTGCTTTTGTCGCCCATGGTGCTGACAGCGATAGCGTCACTGTTGTGCGTCCGGTCAATGCTTCCTACACCTTAGGGGTGGGGCAGGGGTGTCTCACTGACACCTACCTGTCGCCATTGAAATATGACGGCCAGGCGTTTTCGCTCGACTACGAGCGCCGGCAGGCCATGAAATTTGATCCCCGGCGGTGGTCCATGCGTCTTGCCGGGCGGCTTGAAATGATGCACACCCAAAATTCACCACGCAACACCACCCTGTGGGATATCGGGCTGAAGCTGCAATGGGGTATGACCCGCCGCTTCACGTTGCCTCATGACCTCACACTTGCTGCCGGAGGTTCAACCTCGCTCTATCTCGGATGCCTTTACAACAGCCGCAACGGCAACAATCCCGTCTCGGCCAAGGCATCATGGACTGTCGATCTCACCGGCTACGCTGCCTGGCGTGCCAAGATAGGCTCTCTCCCGGTTACGCTCACTTACCAGCCCACATTGCCCGTGGCGGGTGGGTTTTTCTCGCCTGATTACGGCGAACTGTATTATGAAATATATATGGGCAATCACTCGGGACTCGTGCATCCGGCGTGGTGGGGCAATTATTTTGCTATGGAAAATCTTGTCACTGCCGATTTCCATTTCGGGGCCACGGCATTGAGAGTGGGTTTCCGCAGCAACGTGTTGTCGACCAAGGTTGAGGATATCAATACCCGCATCATCTCCAATTGCCTTGTGCTCGGCGTGAGCGGCGACTGGATGAGCCTTGATCCGCGCCGCAACTATTCATCGGCATTACGCATTATTTCTGCTCTATGAAACGACTGCTTTACACATTATATATAATAATAGCCGTGGGATTGACTGCGTGTCACAGCGGTGTGGAGAATTGGGAGGATGATCCCCGTGGTAATTTTGACGCCCTGTGGACCCTGGTCAATGATCATTACTGCTTCTTTGCCGAGAAGGGTATCGACTGGGATGAGGTGTATTCACGATATTCGCCTCGCATTACCGATGACATGACCGGTAACGAGCTGTTTCTTGTGTGCTCCGACATGCTTGACGAGCTGCGCGACGGCCATGTCAATCTCAACTCGCCCTACGCCACTTCCTATTATAAGAAATGGTGGAGCGATTATCCCGAAAATTACAGCGAGCGGTTGATACAGGAGTGCTATTTCAACTTTAATTACCGTTCACTTGGAACCTTTATATATGGTTATCTCCCTGAGAATGTGGGCTATATACATTACAGCTCTTTTTCCTCGGGGATAGGAGAGGGTAATCTTGACTATATACTCAATTATCTTGCATCAGCCCAGGGGCTTATTGTGGATGTGCGCAACAACGGCGGCGGTAATATCACCAATGTAGAGACACTTGTGAGTCGTTTTATCACCCGCAAGATTCTTGCAGGATACATGTCTCACAAGACCGGGCCCGGCCACAATGACTTTTCCAAGCCTGAGCCTTACTACTTCCATCCGGCCGATGCGTCACATATCGTGTGGGGCAAGCCGGTGGTGGTGCTTGCCAACCGTGGCACCTTCTCGGCTGCCAATAATTTTGTCTCGGTGATGAAGCTTATCCCGGGAGTTACCGTCATGGGGGCGACCACCGGAGGCGGGTCGGGTATGCCCGTCAGCTATGAGATACCCAACGGTTGGGGTGTGCGCATGTCGGCCACCATTGTGCTCGATGCTGAGGGTAAAGCTACCGAGGCGGGTGTTGAGCCTACCCCCGGATATGCCATCGATATGAATGTCGAGGATGCTCTCAACGGGCATGACACCATCCTTGATGCAGCTATAGCGTTGCTCACCTCTACTCTTAACGATTATTAAAATTTTGTATAAATAGGAGGGGAGTGTTAACTTTGCGGTGTTTTAGAGCCTGTCCCATAATAAATTTTAACCGCAGGCGGTGTATCATTGAACCGATGTCATTGAGAGACAAGGGAATGTGCTTGATGTACATGACCGTTGTCACGATATGACTGACGTCAAAGAGACGCTCAGGCGAAGGGACCTTTTTCAAAACACGCTCAAATAGTAAAATAATTAACAACTATATGGCCTATTCTGATAATAAAAATACCGCAGAGCGCATCTTTTGGCCTTATCTCAGCCTTTCGATTGGTTACATAGCATAGCTACGCGCCCTCGCTCAAGACTGAAATAAGTCTCAAAATCTGCGACCCTGCGTTTAACATTTTTTTATGGAACAGGCTCTATACCCCGCGTTTCACGTGGTATACTCTTTGATATTATGAAATTGTCCAAGATATTTTTTTCAAGAATTGTCGTAGTGATTATGATGGTGTTGCTCACATGCTCGGCAGTAGATGCCCGCCGTCGCTCGCGCAGCAGCTCACGCTCCCGCACTCACACGACTACCACAACCAAAAGCTCACGCTCACAGCGTAACCATAAAACCTATGGCAACAAAAGCTCGCGCTCATCGCGTGGCTATTATCGCTCACGTCGCAGCTCGCGTCGCAGCCGCAGCTATAGCTCCGACTCCCGGGCATATAGCGTGACCAAGCTCGAGATTACCCCCGGCGAGTATCACGACATGCTCCTGCTTGCCGACCCCGACAGCGTCAACGATGCCGAGGCTCAATACATGCTCGGTAATTACTATTACCAACAGATGGTGCCCGATGTGCCTGAGGATACAGCTTTTGTCAAGGCAGCCTACTATTGGGCGTTGGCAGCTGCCAACAAGCATCCCCGCGCTATCAGCAATCTTGCTTACAGTTACCGCACCGGTCTCGGAGTCGAGCCTGACTCGGCACGTGCGACATCGCTCTATATCCAGTCGCTCAATCTCGGCAACGAGCCGTTGCTCGATATGATCAGGCGCAGTGCCGATTTTGGTGAGCCGTTTGATGCCTGGATTATGTATCGCCTGTATAAGGACGGAAATGGTGGGCTTGCCCCTAACGACACCCTCGCGCTGGAATATCTCGAGGACCTCTCGGAATATGGCGAGGAGGAGGCCACCCGTCTCCTTGGCGATTACTACTACGAACGTCATAATATCGACAGCGCGCTCCACTATTATAGCTTTCTTGAACATCCATCTGATAATGTGACATTTATGCTCGCCGAGATGGGTGCGGGAAACGACCCTGTCGCTCTCAGCAGGCTTGAGAGCCTTGCTGTGAAAGGCCATCGCCAGTCGGTCGATGCGCTTGCTGAGATTTACCGCTCGGGCTACTATAAGGGACGCAAAATCACTGAGCCTGATGCCGCTAAGGCCGCACTATGGGGTGGAAAGTCGGCTGCTCTCGGCTCTCACACCGCCGGCATGGAGATAGCTTCTGACCTCATTCTCGGCAACGGTGTCAAGCCCGACTATGACCGCGCAATTTATTTTCTTGAAAATGCAATACCCGGTGGCCACTCTCGTGAATATCTCAACTCGCTCAATAATAAATGGGCCTCGACAGCCTTTCCCGATTATGTGATGGGCGTTTCGCTCATGTATGACGGCCAGTATGCCGCAGCCCGTCACTTCTTCAACCTTGTCAAGGGGCCCAAGGGCAATAAGGATGTCCCCGGTATCAATGTGAGGATAGCCGAGGCCAACATGCTTTCGGGTGTTGAATCGCCGTCAGCAGTGTTCAAGCGGCTCGGTGATGAGACCTGGAGCCATGCCTCCAACAAAGAAAAACGCAAGCTTAAGAAACAAGCAGATGCTCATGCTCTTACACTCCTGGCTCGCATGTTTGAGAATGGCGAGGGGGTAGCAGTCGATAAGCCCGAGGCCGAGCGATGGGCTGTCCAAGCCGCCGCTCTCGGTGATGCTGTGGCGATGTCAATGGCAGGTAATCTGGCATTTGAACGGAATGACTATGCAACCGCCGCCGAGCGTTATCAGAAAGCTCTCGATGAAACCGGGGTGCTCTACCCCCAGGCCCGTAAAAATTACATGAAATGCCTCAAGGAGGGATTAGGCGTGAAGCGTGACGAGGCTTATGCCGAGGTGTTGAGACGCGCAGTGCCCTCCAATACAGTCATCAACCTCTATTACACAACACTTTCACGCTTGAAGCAGCCTGCCGAAGAGCCTGAAAGCGAAACTCAACCGGCCAGGAATGTTCCGGCTCAACAACCTGACATCACCCCCGATTTGGGTAAATGAACAGCTTGTTGGTGGGTTTTGTGAATATGTTTATTGATTGTTAATTGCAATTTATGGAAATTGTTGCTATCTTTGCACGTTGAAATATACCGCAAAAGATATGACTAAAAAATTCCCTTTATACATGCTGTTGGTGGCCTTTGCCGGCCTCATGCTTGGCAGCTGTAACGACAAAGAAGAAGAGGATCCTGAAATTCAGGAAATAATATATTCCGATGTCGCCGTCAAGGCTTTCTCGCTTGAGAAAAATGATAGCGTGCTTGCCCATCTCGACTCGGTCTATTTTGCCATCGATCTCAATAATGCCGTGATTTATAATCCCGACTCATTGCCCATTGGCACTGAGGTGGAAAAGCTCGTGCTCAAAATCACATTACCCACTGTCAACTCAGCAACACTCATCGAGGCGGCGGCCCCCGGAGCCAAGGCCAAGGAGATTGACTATATCAATTCGCCCAAGGACAGCGTGAACTTCACCTATGGTGATGCACGCCTAAAGCTTGAGTCCTATGATAAGAAGGTGACACGCGAGTATGTCATCAAGGTCAATGTCCACAAGATGGTGCCCGATTCTCTTTATTGGAACCGCCTTGCTGCCCGCCAGCTCCCTGCAGCTGTGGGCACTGTCACCGCCGAGAAGGCTGTCAAGCTCGGCGACAAGGTGTATTCACTAATAGCAGGAACTCAGGGTGAGAAAATTGCAGTCTCGGCCAATCCCGGTGATGATCAATGGCTCGTGACCGATGCCAATCTCCCCGTGGGTGCACGTGTCGAGACTCTTGCCGCTGCCGGTGGCTCGCTCTACCTGCTTGATGCCGATGGCCTCCTCTACAGCTCGGCCGATGGCTCTGCTTGGAACTCATGTGGCCAGTCATTCCACTGGCTCTATGGCGATTACAACGGCCAGCTGCTTGCCTCGCGTAACGATGGTGGTAATTGGGTCACAGTAGCTTATCCGGCTATGACTGTGACCGATGTCGATGACACTGCTTTCCCTGTCGAGGCTACAAGCTCGATGATATCTTTTGACACCAAGTGGGCTTCGCTCCCCACATCAATATTCATCGGTGGCCGCGGAGGCAACGGTGAACTCTCGGCCGACACTTGGGGCTTTGACGGAAACTCATGGACCGTGATTTCACGCATCTCCCTTCCCGATGCTGTCGAAAGCCCTCTGCTGGTGCCCTATTTCAGCTACACATCCAACAATGTCAGCTGGACCACTACCCGCTACTCGGTGCTCCTCGCCTGGGGTGGAAAGGATGCCAAAGGCAATGTGGGCAAGACGGTATATATTTCCTATGACAACGGTATACGCTGGCGTCAGGCCGACGACCTGCTCCAGCTCCCGGCCTATATCCCTGCCACTTATGACGCTCAGGCAATTGTGATGCCCTCGGTGCTCACCGCATCGCGCTCGGCCGATGCCGGCTGGGAGCCCATGCCCTCGCTGCGCATCCCCGCATGGCTCATGGTTGAGACTGCCGGCGACATGATGTCGCGTGCCACCACACCGATTACCGAGTGGGAATGCCCCTATGTCTACATCTTCGGTGGACGTGATGCATCGGCAACAACGCAGAATACAATATGGCGCGGTGTAATCAACCGTCTCACATTTAAACCCCTGCAGTAATCCCGACACTTAGTGGTAAAAAGGAGATAAACGTATATAATTTTTGATTGCTGATTGACGTTTTTTAATCATACACTCTTTGCACAGCAGGAATAATATGCGGAAAACATTATTGGCAATCATAACATTGATATCAATCATTACGGCAGGAGTGCCGCAATGTAATGCCCAGGAGGCAAAATATAAGTTTGACATCGGAGGCTCAATAGGCATGAGCGGTTATCTCGGTGATATCAACCAGAGTAACATGTTCCGCCGACCCGGCCTGAGCGTCAATGGCCTGTTTCATTACATCGCCAATGCCCGATGGGGTATCCGTGGCCAGCTCGGAGTGCTTACACTCTCGGGCGACAGCCGCGACTTCAGCAACGTCTTCCCCGAAAACCTCAACATCCCCGGTGGTTATTATTCATTTTCCACCACCTCGGTTGACTTGGGCGGACGAGTGGAGTTTAACTTCTTTCCCTATGGGATTGGGGAGACCTACAAGCGGCTGAAGCGCTGGACCCCCTTTATGTCGCTCGGCCTTGGCGCAACCCTCACTATGGGTGGAGGCACCCATTTAGCATTTGGTATACCAATGGGTGTGGGCGTGAAATACAAGCTCAAGGAGCGGCTTAACCTCATGGCCGAGTTCTCGATGACCAAGCTTTTTGGCGACCATGTCGATGGCCCGCTGAGTGACCTTTACAGTATCAAGCACACCTTTGCCAAAAACACCGACTGGCACTCGGCTGTAACCGTGGGCATCACCTACGAGTTTGGTGAACGGTGTGAAACTTGTAACCGTATTGATTGATATGCGTAATATATAGTATAACCCCGTTGCAGTCACCTGTGGATGAGACAACGATAATATAAATAACACAAGATAAAAGATGACGATGTCACTTGAACAACAGATTGACCCCAAGCGTCTTCCCGCCCATGTCGCCATTATCATGGACGGTAATGGCCGCTGGGCCAAAGCCCGTGGGCTTGACCGCTCGGCAGGTCATGTCGAGGGTGTCAACACCGTGAGGCGCATCACTGAGCTTGCCTCCGACACCGGCATACGCTATCTTACCCTATACACTTTCTCTACCGAAAACTGGAACCGACCCCGGCAGGAGGTCGATGCCTTGATGCATCTGATAGCTGTCGCTATCGAGCGCGAGACCCCCGACCTCATACGCAATAATGTGCGCCTCTCCATTATCGGTGATTTCGCGCGTGTGCCCCGCGAGGCACATGACCGCCTCCAGGCATGTCTCGATGCCACGGCCGGGTGTACAGGCCTGGTGATGAATCTCGCCATAAGCTATTCATCGCGATGGGAAATCACCCGAGCAGCCCGTGAAATTGCCCGCGAGGTGGCCGAGGGAAAGCTTTCACTTGATGACATATCTGATGAGACCATCGCGTCCCATCTCACAACTGCCTCGATGCCCGACCCCGACCTGTTGATACGCACCGGCGGCGATATGAGAGTGAGCAACTTCCTGCTGTGGCAGATTGCTTACTCGGAAATTGTTGTAACCGATACTTTCTGGCCCGACTACTCCAATGACGAGTTTCTCAGAGCCATCCTTCAATATCAGTCACGCGAACGACGGTTTGGCAAAACCTCCGAGCAAGTAAAGTGACTATCCTAAACATGAATTTTCTTAACATTATGCGTTTAAAAAAATACCTTCTGCCTGTCCTCGTCTTGCTCCTGTCGCTTCCTGCCGCAGCACAGGAAGCGGTTGATACTATCTATAACCCCACAATCACTTATTCGGCCGGCCCGTCGCGCACTTATGAGATTGCCGATATACGCATCGCTGGCGCCGACAACTATGACCCCTTTGTCGTCAAGGGCTACACAGGCCTCAAGGTGGGTGACCGCATCGAGATACCCGGCGATGAGCTCACAGATGCCGCCAAGCGCCTGTGGAAACAGCGTCTTTTCTCAAATGTGCAGGTGGTAGTGGAAAAAACAGCCGGCAACAAGGCTTGGCTCCTGATTAACCTCAGGGAGCAACCCCGCATCTCGGCCGTAAACTTCTACGGCCCCAGAAAGGGTGAACAGAAAGACCTCGAGGAGCGCCTCCAGCTTCACAAGGGCAACCAGATTACCCAGAATGATGTCAATCGCATCGAGACTATTATTAAGAAATATTACGCTGACAAAGGTTTTAAAAACGCCAACGTCGATATACGCCGTCGTGAAGACCTCGCCGGTAAAAATGAGGTGATTGTCGATATCAATATCAACCGTCAGGATAAGGTAAAGGTGCACAAAATCTACATCGATGGCAATGAAGTGCTCAGCGATGGCAAGATTAAGCGCGTCATGAAGAAAACCAATGAGAAAGGTAACCTGCTGAAAATATTCAGCCAGAAAAAATTTGTTGACAATGACTATCATGACGACCTCAACCGCATCCTTGAAAAGTATAATGAGCTGGGTTATCGTGATGCCAAGATTGTGGAAGACAGCGTAGTGCCCTTTGATGAAAAAACTGTTGATGTCCACATCAAGGTCGACGAGGGCAAGCGTTACTTTATCAATGATATAACATGGGTGGGCAACACTGTCTTTCCCACCGACCTCCTCAATCAGGTGCTCGGCATCGAGAAGGGAGATGTCTACAATCAGAAGCTGCTCAGCAAGCGCACACAGGAAGATGATGACGCCGTGGCCAATCTCTATATGAACCGTGGCTACCTCTTCTATCATCTCGTGCCCATCGAGCGTAACGTGCGCGGTGACTCAATCGACCTCGAGCTCCGCATGGTCGAGGGCCCGCAGGCACGTATCAATCGCGTGATTATCAATGGTAACGACCGCCTCTATGAGCGCGTCGTGCGCCGCGAGCTGCGTGTTAAGCCCGGTGAGCTCTTCAGCAAAAACGACCTTATGCGTTCGGCCCGTGAAATCGCAGCCTCAGGCCAATTCAACCCCGAGACAATGGATATACGCCCCGAGCCCAATCAGGACGACGGCACTGTTGACATCATCTTCAACCTTGAGTCAAAACCCTCCGACCAGCTTGAGCTGTCATTTGGTTGGGGTCAGACCGGTATCATCGGTAAAGTGGGTGTGAAGTTTACCAACTTCTCCCTGCGCAACCTCTTCCATCCCAGCAGTTACAAAGGGCTCATCCCTCAGGGTGAAGGCCAGTCGCTCTCAATCAGCGCTCAGACCAATGCCCGCTACTATCAGGCCTACAGCTTCTCGTTTGTCGACCCGTGGTTTGGTGGCAAGCGCCCCAATCAGCTCTCGGTTTCAGGTTATTACAGCCGTCAGACGGGTGTCAACTCATCCTATTATAACAATATCTGGGCTAACTCAAGCTATCTCTACAACAGCTACCTCTGGGGCAACCAGAATGGCAACGATTACTTCAACAACTCCATTCAGAATGCCTATGACCCCAACAAGTGGTTGCAGATGGCCGGCGTCACCGTGGGTCTCGGCAAGCGTCTCAGCTGGCCCGATGACTACTTCACATTCCAGGCTGAGTTGACTTATAACTGGTATAATCTCAAGAATTGGGAATACCTCTACTACATGAAGAATGGTACATCCAATTCAATCGTGCTCGGCCTCACACTCGCCCGCAACAGTATCGACAACCCTTATTATACACGTAGCGGCTCGACATTCTCTCTCTCGCTACAGGCTACACCCCCCTTCTCGCTCTTCCGCGACAAGAACTGGGAACAGCTCGCCAAGGCCGACACCGAGGCTTCAAAGAAAGAGCTCTACAAGTGGATTGAATACTGGAAGCTGCGTTTCCGCTCACGCACCTACACTCCCCTCACCAATCCTGACGGCCAGTACACCCTCGTGCTCATGACCCGTGCCGATATCGGTCTGCTCGGCAGCTACAACAAGTGGCTGCAAGACACCGTTTGAGACATTCTATGTGGGTGGCGACGGCATGTCAGGCTCCTACACCTACGCTACCGAGACCATCGGCCTCCGTGGTTACGAGAATGGCCAGTTCACCCCCTACGGAGCTGAAGGTTATGCCTACACCCGCTTTGGCGTCGAGCTCCATTTCCCCTTCATGCTCCAGCCATCGACCACAATCTATGGTCTCTGCTTCCTTGAAGGCGGTAATGCCTGGACATCGGTTGAAAAGTTCCAGCCCTTCAACATCAAGCGTAGTGCCGGTGTGGGTGTGCGCGTGTTCCTGCCGATGATCGGCATGGATGGGTATCGACTGGGCCTACGGTTTCGACAAGGTATATGGTGAGCGTGGTGGCAGCCACTTCCACTTCATCCTCGGTCAAGAGTTTTAATTAAACTTTTTCAATTTTCAGGTGTCATAATAATTGAACATAAAAATAATCACGATATGAAAAAACTTTTTGCAGCAGTGTTGATGGTGATGGCATTTGCCTTCTCAGCGTCAGCCCAGAAATTTGCTCTTGTAGACATGGAGTATGTGCTCAAAAATGTGCCGGCCTATGAGATGGCCAATGAGCAGCTCGACCAGCTGTCACAGCGATGGCAGAAAGAGGTTGTGTCAATCAGCAAGGAGGCCGAGACTCTGTTTAACAACTATCAGAGCGACAAGGTGTTTCTCACCGACGACCAGCAGAAAAAGCGCGAAGAGGAAATCGTAGCCAAGGAAAAAGCCGGTGCCGAGCTGCGCAACAAGTATTTCGGCCCCGAGGGAGAGCTCAACAAAAAGCGTAACTCCCTGCTCAAGCCCATCATGGACGACATCTACAATGCCGTCAAGAAAGTGAGCGAGGAGCGTGGCTATCAGGTGATTTTTGACCGAGCCTCGGCCTCTGACATCATCTATGCCTCTCCCCGCATTGATATTTCCAATGAGGTGCTTGAGAAATTAGGCTATTCCAAGTAATTTGATTAACTTTGCAACATTATTGGACTCCGGCCGTTATAATATCGGCTATTGAGCCATTAACCAATCGTTAACCATAAAACAAAAATATAGAAATGATCAAGAAATTAGTAGTGGCGGTTTTGCTCGCCCTCCCCTTGGCAGGTTTTGCCCAGAAGTTTGCCGTTGTTAACACTCAGGAAGTAATGCAGGCTCTCCCCGAGGTGAAGTCGGCTCAGACTCAGCTTCAGAATTCCCAGAAGCAATATGACGAAGAGGGTCAGAAACTCTCACGCGAGTTCCAGACCAAGCTCGCCGAGCTTGACTCGCTTCAGAAAGTGCAGGGCACTCCCCAGAGCGTTATCGAGCGTCGCGCCCAGGACCTCGAGACACTGCAGCGTCGCATCCAGGAGTTCCAGTACACTGCAAGCCAGGAGCTCGAGCGTCAGCAGGCTTCACTCCTTCAGCCCATCTACTCCAAGGTAAGCGATGCTATCACAATACTCGGTCAAGAGGGTGGATATGTGTTTGTCTTTGATGCAGCACAGCCCCTCTATACCAATCCCGCTCAGGTTGATGATATAACAGCCAAGGTTAAAGCGCGGTTGATTAAATAAAACCCCGATAATATAATAAGCGGGACGTTACACAATATCTCTATGACGTGGGGATTAAGTGTCGTCCCGCTCGTTTTTTTATAAACCAATTAGAAGTTATGAAAAAGTATTTTCTTCTGTTTTTGCTGCTGCTCCCCCTTGCAGTGCCTGCTCAGGTGAAAATAGGGGTTGTAAATGTGCAGGAGATTTATGCGCTCCTTCCTGAGGTGGAGGTAGCCAAGCAACGTATGAAAGCCACTTCCGGAGATTATCAGGATGAGCTGGAATCGATGCGCATGGATATGCAAAAGAAATATGCACAATATCAGGCAGTGGGCGGTACCGGTCAGGCTCCCGATGAGATACGCAAGCGCCGTATAGGCGAGTTGCAGGAAATAGATGTCAAGATACAGCGCTTTATGGCTACAGCCGAGGAGGCGTTGAGCCGTGTCAGCGATGAGCTTTTCAACCCTATACGCAAGCGCGTGGCCGATGCTATCAACCGTGTAGGGGCGGAGGGCGGATACAGCGTCATCTACGGCAACATGTCATTTAATCCCGTTACCGATGAATCGTCGGCAGTGATGCAGCCTCTCTATCTCGGCCCCAATGTTGAGGATGTCACTACTCTCGTCAAGCAAGCACTCGGCATCATCGTTATCGAGGAGACCCCGGCCCCCGAGGCCACCGTCGCCCCGGCCCCCGAAGCCACCGTCGCCCCGGCCCCTGCCGAGTGACAGGCTTAATTGAATTTACAATCATGAGTGCAACAGCACGGCTCTTGACAGGAGATGTCAAATAAGAGTCGTGTTGACTGTTATATACGATTATTTTCGGATTGTCAGAAAGAGGTGTCGTTGAGGAGGTTGAGCTTGGATGCGATTTTCTCAAATCGGCTTGTGGAGATGTAGGCCTCGATGGCATCGGCATGGCGATGGGAGTGGAGGTCGGTGCCGAGGAAGTCGACATATCCTCGATCCACGAGCCACTCGGCTGCTTTTTTCTCTTCCTTGCCATAGAACCCGGCGAGCGAGAGCAGGTTGACTTGCATGAAAGTGCCCGACCTGTACAATGCACCGTATTTCGTGGGATTGTATTTCCAATAATAGGTGTAGCGCTCGGGGTGGGCGAGGATGGGGCGATAGCCGGTGAGCTTCAGGCTGTAAAGAAATTCATCGAGCTCGGGCGGCTCTTGGGTGAATGAGTTTTCGACAAGCAGAAAATTGCCTGGGAACGGGGTGATGATTCCTTCGTCAAGGTGTTGCCGCAGCAGGGAGTCAATGCGATACTCGGCACTGCGGGCAATATTGATGTCGATATTGTGACGGGCCACCTCGTCAATGAGTTGCACAAGGGCACGGTCGAGCGTGTCGGGCATGTTCTCATAGGTGCGGCATGTCACGTGGGGGGTCGCAATGATGCGTTTAATGCCCCAATGAGCCATCCTTTCGACAAGTTCAACCGATGTGTCTAAATTGGGCGAGCCGTCATCCACGCCGGGAAGTATGTGGCAGTGAATGTCGGTTGTGTAAGGCAAGACAGGGGCTCGCCGGGTGTTGAAGTGTAGAAAGTTGAACATGTCGATTTCTTGTTGGTGCAAAGTTACTGAAAATTCCCTGATTATTGACCGGTCAGGCTTTATAAAAAATCCCGCGTCAGGGTATCGGACGCGGGATAGTAGAAAATACGGCAACTTCTAAAAATGTTGTCGGGCTTTTTTCATGAAGCCAGTAAAATGCCGTTTTCTGATACTATAACATCGCGGGAGGTCACATGGTTCAGCTTATTGCCGATTTTTTATACGGCAATTTCCACAGCAAATTTTCACAGCAATGAGTTTTGGTTGTGTAAACGGGATATTTTACCTAAGTTTGCAGTTGCAAAAGAAAAAACTATGTCTGTTATGAAAAAGATATTCCTCCTTGCAATTGCTTTTTTGACTGCCACATCTATAATCGCTGAGTCGCCCAGGACATTTAACTTTGCCGGTAACGGCTATATGACGTTTGCCGATTACAGTATTCTTGAGCCTGACGGCACTGATTTTGACAATATTAAATATCGCCTGATGAAGGATGGCAAGGTTGTGCCCGGCATTGAGAGTGTAAGCTTGTTGAGCGTCGATGAGCTTGGCCACGCAGTGTATGGCACCGGTGTTTCCTATGAGCCTCAATATGGATTGAAGGATGTAAATACCGGCGATGTTATCCTTGAGCCGGCTTACAGCTCAATATGGTATCTTGGTGGCGGACGTTATGCTCTTGCCTCCGGCGACCCGGTCTCGTTTGTAATCCGGGATTTCAAAAACAATACTGAGACGGCAGCGGTCAAGGGGAATGTCTTCGAGGGTGTCAATGATGGCTTGATTTTGTTTGACCGCGATGGAAAATTTGGATATGTCGATTTTGACAATAATGTCAAGATTGCGCCTAAATATGATTATTCATGTGGTTTCAGCGAGGGCCTTGCGGCAGTGAGTCTCAATGGCAAGTGGGGATTTATTGATACTGCCGGTAAAGTGGTCATCCCGTTGCAATATGACGATGATGAGTCATGGTATGATAGTGATGAGCCCGATGTGAAGTTTCTCAAAGGCCGCGCCGCGGTGTATAAAGGAGAAAACTATGGTGTCATTGACAAGGCTGCCAATATAGTGGTGCCGTTTAAATATGACTACATCACCATCGACACTGTCAAGAAGCAGATTGTGGGCACGATACAAGGGGTAGAGCCTAAATATGACATAATGGATATTGACGGCAAGTTACTCAGGAGTCAGGAGGATTATGAGGAGAGGCCTCTAAAGTCGGGACTGTATGTGAAGTCAACGGCTGAAAGGTGGCCATCTTTCAGTGGTATCGTGGATGCATCAGGCAAGGAGGTAATACCCATGAAATATAACTTTATAGCCGATGACGGCGAGCTGATAATATGTCAGATTTACAGTTATGAGAACCCCGGGGTGCCTGTGATGGATATCTACGACAAGACAGGGCGGTTGCTTTATCATGGCGTCAACTGCATGTTCCTGCCATTTTTTGTTGGATAATTGTTGCGTAGAAGCATAAAAAAATCGCGTGCCGGGTGATGAGCGTTTCCAATTTTCAACATAAATGCTTAACTTTGCACGTTGATGGCAAATGCAATTAAAAATATAGCTATACTTGGGAGCACGGGGTCCATCGGCACTCAGTCGCTTGATGTGATACGTGAGTTCCCCCACCTTTTCCGTGCGACGATATTGACAGCCGGGCGCAATGTCGACCTGCTCATCAAGCAGGCGATTGAGTTCAGGCCCCACCTCGCCGTTATCGCTGACGAGTCGCAATATGCGCGGCTCAATGAGGCGTTGTCACCCCTTGGAATTGAGACCGCAGCGGGAGCCAAGGCTCTTGCCGAGGCAATGGAGCGTGACGACTATGACACAGTGGTGACGGCCACCGTGGGCTACAGCGGTCTTGAGCCTACAATTGCAGCCATAGGCAAGGGGCGGCGCATAGCTCTGGCCAACAAGGAGACCCTTGTGGTGGCCGGCGAGCTTGTCAATAAGCTCCTCGAGGGGTCAACATCAACCATCATCCCGGTCGACTCAGAGCACTCGGCAATCTACCAGTGTCTGCGCGGTGAGGCTCCCGACACAGTTGAAAAGCTGATTATCACGGCCTCGGGTGGCCCGTTCCGCACGTTCCCTGCCGAGCGTCTTGCCACAGTCACCGCCGCCGATGCGCTCAAGCACCCCAACTGGGATATGGGGGCTAAAATCACTATCGACTCGGCCACGATGCTCAACAAGGCGTTTGAAATCATCGAGGCACGATGGCTCTTTGACGTCACGCCAGAGCAGATCGAGGCCGTGGTGCATCCCCAGTCGATCGTCCACTCGATGGTGCAGTTTAACGATGGCGCCGTCAAGGCCCAGCTCGGCATCCCCGACATGCACCTGCCCATACGCCTTGCTCTTGCCGACGGAGAGCGCCTCCTCACTACTCTTGAGCGGCGCATGGCAATCAGCGACTATGCCAACCTCACATTTGAGGCTCCCGACATCGAGCGCTTTCCCTGCCTGACACTGGCTCAATATTCACTCTCTCGCGGCGGCAATACAGCCTGTGTTGTCAATGCCGCCAATGAAATTGCTGTTGCAGCATTCCTGAGAGATCGTATTAAATATACTGATATATATAAAATCATCATTGACACCCTCGACCGTGTCGACTTCATCGCCGCCCCGGGTTATCACGACTATGTGTTGACCAACAGTGTTGCACGTCGATATGCTTCTGAGGCAGTCAATCTACAATCGACAATGTATTGATATGGAAACATTTTGGATAAAAGCGGCTCAACTCATCGTGGCTCTCGGGCTTCTGGTGTTTATTCATGAGCTGGGGCATTACTTTTTTGCCCGTGTATTCGGCATCAAGGTAAACCGTTTTTACCTCTTCTTCAACCCCTATTTCTCAATCCTCAAGTATTTCCCCGACAAGAGAAAGGTGGAACTCATCTCGTGGACCAAGAGCAAGGTCGATCCTGAGACCAAGAAGGAAACCGAGGAGTCTCACTCGTTGCTGTCATTTAAGTTAGGGAAGCCTAAATCGGCGTTTAAAAAGGATGGCAAGCCATCTTGGCGAGCCACTCTCTATGGCATCGGATGGGTGCCGCTGGGCGGATACTGTGATATCGACGGCATGGTCGACGAGACCAAGAGTGCCGACCAGCTGTCGGCTGTGCCTCAGCCGTGGGAGTTCCGCACCAAGCCCGCTTGGCAGCGCCTGCTGGTGATGCTCGGCGGCGTGTTGTTCAACTTTATACTCGCCACTGTTATTTATGCCGGTATAGCATTTTATTGGGGCGAGAAATATATTGAGTATAAGGATGCCACTGCAGGCATGGAGTTTAGCCCCACGGCTCTGCAACATGGTTTCCGCAACGGTGATATCCCCCTCAAGGCCGATGGTGTGGAGCTGACTGCCGGCGACAATGACTCGCGCATGAGCCTGCTCATGGCCAAGGAGATTACCGTGTTGCGCGATGGTCGTGACACCACCTTCACTCTTCCCGATAATTTCCCCCTCTCGTTGCAGCCCGATGAGTTTTTCATGACCTATCGTCAACCCATCGTCATCAATCAGCTTCAGCCCGGTGACGCAGCAGCTGCCGCCGGCTTGCATGAGGGTGACAGTATCGTGGCTGTAGCCGGGGTGACACCGCTATATTACAGCGGGTTGGCCGATGTGCTCAATGCCAACAAAAACAAAGAGATTGACGTGACATTCTATCGTGATGGCCAAGAAATGACACTCCCGGTCAAGCTCGGTGACACTGCCAAACTCGGTATCGCGCTCAAGCCCATCACTGAGATTTATAAGCCCACGGTTGTGGAGTACAGCCTGCTTGAGTCGGTACCCAAGGGGGTGTCCAACGGCACCGATATGCTGGTCAACTATGTCAAGCAATTCAAATATATCTTCAGCAAAGAGGGCGCTCAGAGTGTAGGCGGTTTCGGAGCTATCGGCAACATGTTTCCCGAGCATTGGAGCTGGTATTATTTTTGGAATATTACAGCATTCCTGTCGGTGGCTCTGGCGTTTATGAACTTCCTGCCTATCCCGGCGCTTGACGGTGGTCACATCCTGTTCCTGCTGGTTGAAATGGTGACTCGCCGCAAGCTCCCCGAGAAGTTTATGAATTATGCCCAAATGGTGGGCATGGCTTTCCTGTTGCTGCTGCTCGTCTATGCCAACGGCATGGATATATTCCGTACATTCTTTAAATAATTGACACTGAAAAAAAGCCACCGTGAGTTACAAGATAATAACATTGAAACGAGGTAAGGAGGAATCACTTGACCGCTTCCATCCCTGGGTGTTCTCAGGTGCCATCCACCGTCTCCCCGAGGATGTCGAGGAGGGCGAGGTCGTTGCCGTAGAGGCTGCCGACGGTCGTCTCATGGGTGTGGGGCATTATCAGATCGGGAGCATCGCTGTGAGGATGCTCTCTTGGCAGCATGCCGAGATTGATGCCCAGTTTTTTGCCGAGCGCATTACCCGTGCTTTTGAGATAAGAAAAGTGCTCGGGCTTGTCAATCCGCCCCACAACACTGCATTCCGTCTGGTGCATGGTGAGGGCGATTTTCTGCCGGGACTTGTGATAGATGTCTACGGCTCAACAGCCGTAGTTCAGGCTCATTCCCCCGGCATGCACTATTGCCGCGACATCATTGCCCGAGTGCTGGTCGAGGTGCCGGGTGCAGGAATAAGAAATGTATATTACAAGTCAGAGACCACGCTCCCCTTTAAGGCTCGCCTCGACCCGGTCAATCAGTATATTGTCGGTAACTTTGAGACCGATATCGCTGTAGAGAACGGCTTGAAGTTTCATGTCGACTGGCTAAAGGGGCAGAAAACAGGCTTCTTTATCGACCAGCGTGTCAATCGCTCGATGCTCGAGCAATATAGCCGTGGCCGCAGGGTGCTCAACATGTTTTGCTACACCGGCGGTTTCTCGATTTATGCAATGCGCGGTGCCGCCGAGCTTGTCCACTCGGTCGACTCCTCGGCCAAGGCAATCAGCATCACCGATGCCAATGCCGAGCTCAATTTCCCCGGCGACCGGCGTCATAAATCCTATGCCGAGGATGCTTTCAAGTTTCTTCAGACGATGGAAAAAGATGCCTATGACCTCATCGTGCTCGACCCTCCGGCATTTGCCAAGCATCGCAGCGCGTTGAAAAATGCCCTCACCGGCTACCGCCGTCTCAACCACATGGCATTTGAAAAGATAGCCCCCGGAGGCATCCTCTTCACCTTCTCATGTTCACAGGCCGTGAGCCGCGAGCAATTCAGGCTTGCCGTGTTCTCGGCAGCAGCACGCAGTGGCCGCAAGGTGCGCATCCTTCATCAGCTCACCCAGCCGGCCGATCACCCTGTCAATATCTATCATCCCGAGGGTGAATATCTAAAGGGACTTATATTATATGTAGAATAATCAATTGACTCTCATCTCAATATCTTCACATTATGTCAATATTCAGTAAACTTGGCCGCGCAGCTCTCATTGCAGCTATTGCGACATCATCAACAGTGCACATGAACGCCAACGACAATAAATTCAACTATGTTGTGGACCGCTTCGCTGATATCGAGGTGCTCCGCTATCAGGTACCCGGATTTGAGGATCTCACTCCCCGCCAGCGTCTTCTCATTTATTATCTCACCGAGGCTGCTCTCTCGGGCCGCGATATTCTGTGGGATCAGAACTGCAAGTATAACCTCCCTCTGCGAGACCTGCTTGAGAATGTCTACACCAACTATGATGGTGACCGCAACGACAAGCAGTTCAAGGCATTTGAGAAATACCTTAAGCAGGTGGAATTTGGCAACGGTGTGCACCATCACTACTCGATGGATAAGTTTGTCCCGGAGTTTGACCGCCGGTTCCTCGAAGCCCGCATTGACGCTCTCCCTGCCGACCAGAAACCTGCCAATCCTGAGACCCTCCTGAAGTTGATATTTGACCCCGGCTTCATGTCCAAGCGAGTCAATCAGGCTGCCGGAGAGGATGTTGTCATCACATCGGCCAATAATTTTTATGATGGAGGTGTCACCCAGGCCGAGGTAGAGGCTTATTATAATAATCTTAAAAACCCGGCCGACACCACTCCTGTATCCTATGGCCTCAACTCGCGTGTGGTCAAGAAAGATGGCAAGGTGCAGGAAGAGGTTTACCGCCTCGGCGGCTATTATAATGACGCTATACGCCGCATCATCGACAATCTCACCAAGGCACGTGCCTATGCCGAGAGCCCCGAGCAGGCAGCAATTATTGATGAGCTCATAAAGTTCTATACCACCGGCGACCTCAAGACATTTGACGACTACTCAATACTTTGGGTTGAGGATACCGACTCTCAGGTAGATTTCATCAACGGCTTCATCGAGAGCTATGGTGACCCGCTGGGCATGACCGGTTCATGGGAGTCGATTGTAAATTTCAAGAATATGGACGCATCGGCCCGCACCGAGGCCATCAGTTCCAACGCGCAGTGGTTTGAAGACCGTTCTCCCGTCGATCCCCGTTTCCGCAAGCCACAGGTAAAGGGCGTGTCGGCCAAGGTAATCAACGCCGCAATTCTTGCGGGAGATGCCTATCCGGCCACTCCCATCGGCATCAACCTCCCCAATGCCAATTGGATACGTGCTGCCCACGGATCCAAGTCGGTGACTATCGAGAATATTACCAAGGCCTATGACGAGGCTTCTCATGGCAACGGCTTCAATGCCGAGTTTGTCATCGACGAGCCCACATCCAAGCTTCTTGATGATTATCTCTTCATCACTGACAACCTCCACACCGACCTCCATGAGTGTCTCGGTCACGCCAGCGGCCAGCTGCTGCCGGGTGTCGACCCCGATGCCCTAAAGGAGCATGGTTCAACCCTCGAAGAGACCCGCGCCGACCTCTTCGCCCTCTATTATCTCGCCGACCCCAAACTGCTCGAGCTCGGCTTGCTTGACAACCCCGACGCCTACAAGGCCGAGTATTACAAATATATGCTCAACGGCCTCATGACCCAGCTCATCCGCATCGAGCCGGGCAAGGATGTCGAGGAAGCCCACATGCGCAACCGCAAGCTCATCGCCGAGTGGGTGCTTGAGAAAGGTGCACCCGAAAATGTGGTAGAGCTTGTGAAGCGCGACGGCAAGACCTACGTTAAAATCAACGATTATAATAAACTGCGCGACCTCTTCGGCCAGCTCCTCGCCGAGATTCAGCGCATCAAGAGCGAGGGCGACTACCAGGCCGGTGCCGACCTCGTGGAGACCTACGCCGTCAAGGTTGACCCCGAGCTCCACCGCGAGGTGCTTGACCGCTACGCCACGCTCAGCATCGCCCCCTATCGTGGATTTGTCAATCCTGTTTACCTTCCCGTAACCGATGCCAAGGGGAATATCGTTGATGTAAAGGCTACCTATACCGAGGATTATATCCCACAGCACCTGCGCTATTCCAATGAATACCGCACTTTGGGTAAATAATAATATTAAGCAATGAAAAAAATTCTTTTAGCATTAGTGGCTCTGCTCTTAGTGGCAGGTCTCAAAAATAAAGCAACGGCTCAGTTCCGTTATGGGCCCACTGCCGGGCTCACTGTGTCCAACCTCCACTTCAAGCAAGACCTCTTCAGCCTTGACCCGGCTGTGGGCTACAGTGGCGGCATCATGGCCGAGATGATATTTCCCGGGCTGGGCTTCGGTATCGACTTTGGCGCAATGTATGAGCAGCGAGGTGCCGTGATGCACCTCGGCGAGAAAAAGATGTGGGCCTCACAGGGGTATGGCACTGAGCGACAGTATCTCCACTATCTCGAAATTCCTCTCCATCTGCGTTTTAAGTACACCAATCTCAATGGCCTTGAAGAGTTTGTGGCACCCTTTGTGTTTGGTGGCCCCGACTTTGGCTTCCTACTTGGCAAAAATAAACTTGGTCCCGAGCATAAGCCCGATTTTAAAAAACGTGCAGTTGAATATGCCGGCGGTCAGATTGGCCTCAGCGTGGGTGGCGGTGTCGAGCTCTACAAGCACTGGCAGGTGTCGCTTTCCTATACCTGGGGAGTGACCTACGCCCTTAAGATGGCTGTGCTATCCAACGACAGCGGTCAGAACCGTACATGGAACGTGCGTGTAGCTTATCTCTTCTAAATTAGGTAGATATGCATTCAAGAGAAGAAAAAATTGAAGCACTCGGGCGCGTAATCGACACCCTCGATATTCTGAGGGTTAAATGTCCCTGGGATGCCAAGCAGACCAATGAAAGCCTGCGCCCCAACACAATCGAGGAAACCTATGAATTGTGTGAGGCCCTGCTCAACGATGATAATCTGAATATACGCAAGGAGCTTGGCGACGTGCTCCTCCACATCCTCTTCTACGCCAAGATAGGGGAGGAGAAAGGCGCCTTTGACATCGCTGATGTTGCTGATGCGCTCAATAACAAGCTTATCTTCCGTCACCCCCATGTCTTTGGTAATGTCAACGTCAACGACGCCCATGATGTGGAGCAGAACTGGGAGCAGATTAAACTCAAGGAAAAGGGTGGCAACAAGACTGTGCTCGCCGGTGTCCCCTCGGCCCTTCCCGCTATGATTAAGGCTTGCCGCGTGCAGGAGAAAGCTGCCAATGTGGGCTTTGATTGGGATGAGCGTGCCCGGGTGTGGGACAAGGTGAGAGAGGAAATAGGTGAGTTTGCAGCTGAGGCTGAGTGTGGCGACCATGATAAGATGGAGGCCGAGATGGGTGATGTCTTTTTCTCGCTCATCAATGCGGCCCGTCTCTATGACATCAATCCCGAGAACGCTCTTGAACGCACCAACCAAAAGTTTATCAAGCGATTCAACTATCTCGAGGCCAAGGCCGGCGAGATGGGTAAGAAACTCAAGGATATGACCCTCGCCGAGATGGATGCTCTCTGGGACGAGGCCAAAAAACTCTAATGAAGCTCTGCATTACCGAGAAACCGTCGGTCGCTAAAGATATAGCGGCTATCCTTGGCGCGACTGTGCGCCGTGACGGATACTACGAGGGGGGTGACTATAAGGTCACCTGGACCTTCGGCCATCTGTGTACCCTAAAGGAACCGGCCGACTATACCGACCTGTGGAAACGGTGGTCACTCGGCTCGTTGCCCATGCTGCCCCCTAAATTTGGCATAAAGCTCATAGCCGACGAGGGTATCGAGAAGCAGTTTAATGTCATTAAGTCGCTCATCTCCGAGGCCGAGCTGGTGATAAACTGCGGCGATGCCGGGCAGGAGGGCGAATTGATACAGCGGTGGGTCATGCAGCTGGCCGAGACTGCCTGCCCGGTATATCGCTTGTGGATTTCGTCGCTTACCGATGAGTCGATACGCGAGGGCTTCAAGCAGCTCAAGCCTCAGGCCGATTATGATCGCCTATATTACGCCGGGCTATCACGCGCTATCGGTGACTGGATACTCGGCATCAACGGCACCCGCCTCTATTCGCTCAAATATTCATCCCCGGGCAATGTGCTTTCAATCGGGCGTGTGCAGACTCCCACACTCGCCCTCATCGTACAGCGTCACCATGAGATTGCCAATTTTGTACCCGAGGATTATTGGGAGCTCAAAACCTTGTATCGTGATGTCACATTTAATGTCACCTCGGGTCGTTTCAAAAAAGAGGAAGAGGCTCGTGCCGCTCTCGACAAGATAGCCGACAAGGAGTTGACTGTCACTGACGTGCAGCAGAAGAAAGGGCGCGAGGCCCCCGAGCGTCTTTTTGACTTGACCTCGCTTCAGGTGGAGTGTAACAAGCGATGGGGATGGAGTGCCGACGACACACTAAGGCTCATCCAGTCACTATATGAGAAGAAACTCACCACCTATCCCCGCGTCGACACCACCTACCTCACCGACGATATTTATCCCAAGGTGCCTGGCATTCTCAAGCAGATGACCCCTTATGCTCCTCTCACCGCCCCTGTGCTTGCCGGCAAGATACCCAAGAGCAAAAAAGTGTTTGACAACTCCCGTGTAACTGACCACCACGCCATCATCCCCACAGGGCAGTCACCCACCTCGGCTGTGGGTGATGAGCGCAAGCTCTACCATCTCATAGCATTGAGGTTTATCGCTGCATTCTATCCCGATTGCACCTTCAACACCACCATCGTTATGGCCGATGTTGACGACATCGCTTTCAAGGCCACCGGCAAGGTGATTGTCGACCGCGGATGGCGTGCCGTCTACAAAGATGCCAACTCAGGCCCCGACGACCAAGCGGGTGGCGACAAGATATTGCCCCCCTTCACCGTGGGCGAGCATGGCACCCATGAGCCATCGCTGCTGAAAAAAGCAACCACTCCGCCAAAATATTATACCGAGGCAACACTACTCAGGGCTATGGAGACCGCCGGAAAGACCGTCGATGACGAGGAGCTGCGAGAGGCGATGAAAGAAAACGGCATAGGCCGTCCATCTACCCGCGCTGCCATCATAGAGACCCTTTTCAAGCGTCGCTACATCTACCGTGAGCGCAAAAACGTGATGGCCTCACAGGCCGGCATCGACCTCATAGCCACCATCAACGAGGAGCTGCTCAAAAGCGCCAAGCTCACCGGTATATGGGAAAACAAGCTGCGCCTCATCGAGCGTGGCAGCTACTCGGCCACAGAATTTATCTCCGAGCTTAAGACGCTGATTAATGAGATTGTCATCAATGTGCTGAGCGACAACACCCAACGTCACATCCAGGTAGCACGGGAGCAACCCAAAACCAAGAAAAACAGCTCGCCTACCAACCCCGACAAGCCCAAAAAACCGCGTGCCAAGCCTATACGCTCGCTCGAGCAGATACCATGCCCCGCATGCGGCCGGGGCCACCTGCTCAAAGGACACACCGCCTATGGCTGTTCACGTTACAAAGAGGGATGCCTTATGCGCCTCGATTTCTCCACATTCCCGGCCGACATCACCCCCTCGGCTCTCAACAAGCTAATCAAGCAAAAACTCAAAAAATAGTCACGCTGTCTTCTAAAGAAATAAGGATTTGGAAAAGGCGGGGATAATGAGTAAATTTGCAGTCGATATGAAAGGAATGCTTGCATCGCCTTACAGGCGTGGTGCCGATAACGGCCTGGTTATGGGTGTCTATCTGTCGATAATGTTTGGATGTATCTCCCAAAGCATCTACAACGTTGCGCCCGATGCGACCTCAACCGGCTCTACAGCGTCGCTGTGGGGCATATTGTTGCTGCTGTTGCTGCCGGTGGTGCTCTATGTGATGTTGCGCCGGGGATATGTCAAGGATGGCGGCATGAGCACCTTTTCCAAGCTGTGGCTTGAGGGTATCATGACATTCCTATTCGGCGGGCTCATCGCTATCGCAGTGGGGTATGCCTATGTGCGCTTTGTCAATCCGTCGTTTATGACCGATATGTATGACACAGCCCTGAGGATGATTAAACTCGCCTCTACCGAAGCCAATGATGTCACGGCAGCTGAGTATAAACAGGTGTCAGATATCTTTGAGCGCATGCGCGAGAACGGGGAGCTCCCCTCGGCACCCACTTTTCTTTTCAACCTGCTGTGGTATATCACCTTTATGGGGTCGTTACTGTCGATGGCGGTGGCGGCATTTGCCCGTTTAGGCAAGGTGAGGCAAGCGGAATAAAACAATGTATAAGATTATTTTTTTGATATAAAAATGGATGTATCAGTAATTGTACCATTATATAATGAGGCCGAGTCATTACCCGAGCTCGCAGCATGGATTGAGCGGGTGATGAATGAAAACGGCTTTAACTATGAGGTGTTGTTTATCAATGATGGCAGCACCGATGAGTCGTGGGATGTTATCAAGAAGCTGTCGGCAGCCAACCCCGCGATTAAGGGGGTGAGCTTTCGTCGCAATTATGGCAAGTCGCCCGCGCTCAACACCGGTTTTGCCCGCGCTCAGGGCGACGTGGTGATAACAATGGACGCTGACCTTCAGGACAGCCCCGATGAAATACCCGAGCTGGTCAAGATGATACGCGAGGATGGATATGACCTCGTGTCAGGGTGGAAGCAGAAACGATATGACCCGCTGTCCAAGACAATCCCCACCAAGCTCTTCAATGCTACTGCCCGCAAGGTGAGCGGCATCAAAAATCTGCATGACTTTAACTGCGGTCTCAAGGCCTATCGTGGCAAAGTGGTGAAGTGTATCGAGGTGTATGGAGACATGCACCGCTACATTCCCTATCTGGCAAAGAACGCAGGATTTGACAAGATAGGGGAGAAGGTAGTGCACCATCAGGCCCGCAAGTATGGCAAGTCAAAATTTGGTCTTGACCGATTTGTCAACGGCTATCTCGACCTTGCAACGCTGTGGTTCACTTCCAAGTTTGGCAAGAAACCCATGCACTTCTTTGGCCTGCTTGGGTCGCTGATGTTTATGCTCGGTTTTATAGCTGTCATTGTAGTGGGAGCCATGAAGCTGTGGGCTCTCTATCATGGCGAACACTATATTCTTGTCACCGACTCTCCCTATTTCTACATCGCCTTGACCATGATGTTGCTGGGTACACAGCTGTTTCTCACGGGCTTTATAGGCGAACTTATTGCGCGTAACTCGTCGCGCCGCAACGATTACGAGATTGAAGAGGAATTATGAGGCATTTAACGGGCATATTAATGGTTGCTGTCGCATCACTGACGGTGTTGATGAGCTCGTGTAACACGGCCGGATGCACCGACAACCAGAGCTCCATCCCCCTTGCCGGGTTCTATGGCAGCGGCAATGATCGAGCCATCTCTATTGACTCCATCGAGATTGGCGGCGAGGGTGCTCCCGGAGATTCGCTGTTAACCTCGGGCATGGGGGCGGTGAGCACCATCTATCTCCCTTTCAGAGCCGCCGACGGCAGCACAACATTCTACTTCCGCTACCGACAGGAGGCTCTCACCGGGCTGGAGGACTATATCACGTTCACCTACACGGCCACCCCTTATTTTGCCTCGGAGGAGTGTGGAGCAATGTATCGTTACTACATTACTTCATGTGACTACACCACGCGGCTCATTGACCATGTCGAGATACTCGACTCGCTGGTGACTAATACCGATGTAGAGCGTATTAAAATCTATTTCCGCACTGCCGATGAAGACGCTGACTAAATATCTCGTTTCAATCCTGCTGGCGTTGACCGCGCTTGCTGCCAATGCCCAGCGGCGCATCACCCCGGTGGAGCCCTCGCGCACGGTCACCCCCTCGGCAGTCAAGTCGACCGAGGTTGACAAGTCACGACTGGTGGAGCGTGAGGACTCTGAGGGCAAGATTGTGCTCATTGACACTGTCACAGGCACCGAGTGGGTCGACTCATCGGCTATACGCATTCCCCGCATGATTTATCCCAAGCTCTACAAGGTGACGGCCGGCATCAACATCTGGGATGCCGCCATGCGTTGCCTGGGGCAGGACTACGGCCTCTTGGGCCTGTGGGGCGAGCTTAACATGCACAATCGCTATTTCCCCCGCTTAGAAGTGGGCCTCGGGCAGGCGAGCATCACCCCCGATGGCATGAACTATACATATAAATCGCCACTGTCACCCTATTTCAAGTTAGGTGCCTCCTATAATGTATTTTACAACTCCAATCCCCGTTACCTCTTCCTCGTGGGACTCAACTATGGCTTGACCCCATTTAAATATTCTCTTGAGGATATCACCCTCAGCAATGGATACTGGGACGAGACCGAGCATTTCAACATCTCTTCACAAAATGGTTTTGTCGGATTCCTGGAGGTTACATTTGGCGTGAGGGTAAATATCGTCGACAGGCTGTCGGTGGGGTGGAACCTCATTTTCCACCAGCTGTTACATGAAAACAAGGCTACCTATGGCAAGCCTATGTATATACCGGGATATGGCAAGCGCGGCAACTCTTTTACTGCCAATCTGTCGGTGACCTGGGACTTTGACTTGAACAAAATGCCTGAGAAAACGGTTGATACTGAGGACTAAGTTTAATAATTCCGCTCATGAAAAAGATTGTAATTATAGGAGCCTCCTCAGGTATGGGAAAACGTTTGGCTCTGGATTTTGCCCGTGTAGGTTGTAAAGTAGCTATTGCGGCCCGTCGCGATGGTGCGCTCAAAGATATTCAGGATGAGTATCCCGAAAATGTGGTTTATAAGGCCATTGATGTCACCGCCCCTGATGCAGTCAAGCGTTTCTATGATCTCATAGAGATGAATGGTGGCATGGACTATCTGGTTTACGCCTCGGGGGTGGGATTTCTCGATCCCGAGCTTGAGGATGCCAAGATTGAAGATATACTGAATGTCAACTGCACCGGCATGGCGCGTATTACCTCGGCAGCATATCGATACTACAAGGATACCGCCAATGACACCCCCGGTCACATTGCGGTAATCACCTCGGTGGCCGGAGTGCAGGCTCTCGGCATTGCAGCTGCCTACAGCGCTTCAAAGTGCTTCCAGCAGCGATATATCACCGCGCTCGACCAGCTTGCCCATCAGCAACATGTCAATGTTAAGTTCACCGATATACGGCCCGGATTTGTCAAGACACCTTTCCTCAACGACGATGCAGCCTATCCCATGATGATGACCGTCAAGGAGGTTGCGCCCATCATTGAGACCGCTATCTTGCGCGGCAAGCGTGTAGCCTATATCGATTCACGCTGGGGCGTAATCGCCCGCCTTTGGAAAGCTGTGCCCACGGCGGCGTGGGTGCACATCGGCATCGAGCCCCCTACTGCTGCGATCCTCAAAGACGTCGCCGCTGAAAGCCGGGAGCTGCCCCAAATTTAAGTAACATCGTAAAACTATTTATTTTATAGAGATTATGAATTCAATATTGCAGAATGGAAAGAAAGTGGCACTGTGCAGTGACCACGCAGGCTATGAAATGAAGGAAATAGTGAAAGGTTATCTCGATGCGATGGGTGTACCTTACACCGACTTTGGCACACACTCGACCGACAGCTGCGATTACCCCGACTTTGCTCACCCCGCAGCAGCAGCAATCGAGAATGGTCTCTGTTATCCCGGTATCGCGATATGTGGCTCGGGCAACGGCATCGCAATGACCCTCAATAAGCATCAAGGCATCCGTGCGGCACTGTGCTGGACATCTGAGCTTGCCTCCCTCGCACGACGTCACAATGACGCTAACGTGCTTGTGATGCCCGGTCGATTCATTGCGCCCGAGACAGCCCTGAAGATTGTTGAAGTGTTTCTCAACACCGCCTTTGAGGGGGGCCGTCATGAAGCACGCGTCGCCAAAATCCCCGTCAACACCGTCCGCTGAAACCTATCAGCCCAAAATACAACACCGAGGCC